>BNJS01002140.1_pt1 | contig 168967 bp, 265 predicted proteins | sample 8540461 | NCBI WGS metagenome assembly BNJS01 (sample SAMD00202454, study PRJDB9452) | human saliva metagenome | isolation source: human saliva | place: Japan
GGCACCGGCGCCCACGCCGGCAAGCCTGCCGGTCTGCTTCAGCCCGATCGAGGCGGGAAGGCGTCACCGACACGTCGCTGGTGCCTCTGCGCTGCTGCTGCTGTGGCTGGAGGCGGCCGGCGCGCGGAGGCCGACCTCTCTCAGCCCGAAGGCGATCCGGGTGCAGCTGATTCCAGGAAGTGGCACGGCGGGTGCGGCCGGTGCTGGGTGTGATGACGCTGCAGCGGGTCTTCGGCATGGCCGAGAGCTGCAGTCAACTCACACGCGGCCTGACGACGACGATGAGACAACCGATCACCCAGGGCCACGCTGATCAGCGGATGACGAGAGATCCGCATCGTGGACGACGAGGTCGGCCCCGTCTCCGATGGCGGATCCGGCAACCTGACCACCCGCGGCCCCCTACACGCTGCGCGCCTACTTGGCAACAACCCGGCCGCCAACGAACGTTCCTTCTCACCGCCGACGTGCCACTACCGCACCGGCGACATCGTGACGCGACCGCCGACCGGGCACCCGATCGTGCAGGGCCGCCGGGACCACATCAACCGGGCCGGCGCGAAAAGTTCGGCCGAGGATCGAGAACCACCTGATATGGCCCGCACCGCAGGTCTTACGATGCCGCGGTGGTGTCGGTACCCGACGAGTACCTCGGCGAACGCAGCTGCGCGTCATCACTCGTGGCGGGCGGCCCCGTCCGGTGGAACTGAAGGAAATGGATTCGTGCCCAGGGCGGGCTGATTTCAAGGTACCGGACCAGCCCATGTTCAGCCTGACCATTTCGCGAGAGCCGCAGCACTCGAAGCGCGGAGCCGCGCAAGGCCCTGCGTGCCCGATCTTCGGGCCCAGCTGGACCAGCAGCGAGGCTGCCGGACCAACAGCAGGCGCAGCCGAACGATCCGCAGGAAGTTGCCGGACAGACCAGCAGCAGGATCCAGCAGAGGACGCTTCGACAGGACCTTGCAGGATCCGCAGAAAGGCGCCGAACAGAGCCAGCAGCAGGACCAGCCAGAAGACGCTGACGGGGCCAGCAGAAAGACGCCGAACAGGCGCTACAGCAGGGCTGGCGCGTGTCATGGCGCTGTCGTTCGTTCCCCTGCAGGCCACGGTCATGTACCGGTACGCACCGTGTGTGCGGACCAGACCGCCTGCCCTGAGCCGGGATGACGATGACAGGCGCAACCGCATCTCCAGTCACTGGCTCCGGAATACCGGGCCGTACATTCCTCCCTTTCCCATCATCATGTCCTCACCCTCGAACAGATGCGCGCCAGGACCTGGCGAAGATCCTGCTGGAAGACCCGGCCGACATCCATGACGACGACAACCCTGATCGACCTCGGCCTCGATTCGATGCGCGCCATGACGCTGGCCAGCCGCTGGCAGACCGCGGGCGCCACCCTCGATTTTCGGAAATGGCCGCAAAAGCCCACGCTGGGTGCGTGGTGGGCGATGATTTCGGGATGACACCACCATGGCCACGTTGCAGCCGTCTTCTGCCACCCTGTCTGCAGAATCGCGCGACGGGCCGACAGTCGGACAGCCCCGACACCGCCCAGCCGCACTGACCGGAGGCGCAGGAGGGGCTGTGGTATGCGCAGCTCGATCCACACAACCCGATCTTCAACACCGGCCACGTGACGGAAATCCGTGGCCCGGTGGATGTGGCACGGCTGGCCGCGGCCATCCAGGCCACGCTGCAGGAAGCCGATGCGCTGACGCTGGCCTTCCTGGACACCGACGATGGCCCCCGGCAGTATTTCGATACCACGCGCCTGCCGGTTCTGGAACGGGTGACGCTGCCGGATGAAGCAACCGACCCCGGCCGGGCAGAACGGCTGATGCGCACCGACCTGCAGACCCCCATCGACCCGCGCCGGCAGCCTCTGGCCCGACACCTGCTGATCGAACAACCCGGGCGCGTGCTGTGGTTCCAGCGGGTGCACCATCTGGCGGCCGACGCGCTGTGGCATGGCGCTGATCGAACAGCGGGCCATGCAGCACTATCAGGCCATGGCCGACGATGCCCCGCAGGCCGGCAGCGTGCCGGGATCGCCGCTGACCTCCTTTGCCGCGGTGGTGGCCGATGACGCCCGCTACCGCAGCAGCGAACAGCGCCGGCAGGATGCCCAGTACTGGCGAGAGACCCTGTCACCGCTGGACACCGTGGCCAGCCTGACCGAGCGCAGCGCCAGCACGGGCACCCATGCCCTGCATGCCGAGGTCGACGTACCCGACGACGTACTGCAGGCGCTGCGTGCCCGTGAGCAGCAGACGCTGGTGAGCTGGCCCGACATCCTCACGCTGCTGATGGCGGCCTGGGTGCAGCGATCACACGGCAGCCAGCCGGTGGTGCCCGGCGTGCCGTACATGGGCCGGCTGGGCAACATCAGCGCCCGCAGCGTGGCCACCGTGATGAACATCGTGCCGCTGGTGCTGGACATCGGCCAGGACCAGCCACTGGACGAGCTGATCACCGGCGCCGCCCGCCAGCTGAAGAAGGCCCGGCGGCACGGGCGCTATCGCAGCGAACAGATGCGCCGCGACCTCGCGCCCGGGCCGGGGGGCCGGGGACGGATCTCACGGCCCGCTGCCGAACATCCTGCCCTTCGACGCCCCGTACCGCCAGGCCGGGCTCGATGCCCACCAGACAGTGTACGGCACCGGGCCGGTGGAAGACCTGAACCTCCAACGTGCGCGCAGCCCCGATGCCAGCGGCATGCGGCTGCAGGTGGAGGCCAATCCGAAGCTCTACCGCGAAGCGAGACATCGCGGCCATGCCCGGCCGGCTGCTGGCCTTCCTGCGCCATGCACTGCAGGCCCAGACCCCTGCGTCCGTGCAGACGCTGTATGGCGACGAACGCCGTCACTGGGTGAGCGGGGTCAACGACACCGCCCATCCCGTGCCCGACACCAGCGCTGGTGGCGCTGGCGCGCGAGGCCTGCGCACGGCACGGTGCACGTGACGTGCTGCGCATGCAGGACGAAAGAGTTTGCTACGCGACTTCGACACCGCACGACCACGCCGCCCGCCTGCTGGTGGCCGCCGGCGTGCAGCCGCGCGACATCGTGGCAGTGGCCCTGCCCCGCAGCCCGCGCATGGTGATGAGCTGCACGCCATCCAGCGGGCCGACGCCGCCTACCTGCCGCTGGACATCGAGACAGCCGCCGGCGCGCATCGCGCGGATTCTGGCGGCGGCCAGACCCCGGGCGGTGATCGTCGACGGGGATACGCAGGGACTGCTGGCCGAGGCCATGGCGATGGTCGCAGACCAGGCCCCGTCGCCATCGGCACTCTGCTCCCCGTTGCGGTGGCACTCGACACACTCCTTCGGCAGCCCGCCGGCAGACGGCGACCACCACACCGCTGCTGTCGTACAGCCCGCCGATCCGGCCTATGTGATCTACACCTCGGGCAGCACCGGCGAGCCCAAGGGGGTGATGGTCAGCCACCGGGCCATCGTCAACCGGCTGCTGTGGATGCGCGAGCACTACGGTTTTGGCCCGGACGAGCGCTTCCTGCAGAAACCGCCTACACCTTCGACGTCTCGGGTGTGTGGAACTGTTCCTGCCGATGCTGTGCGAGGGAACGCTGGTGGTGGCCGAGCCCGACGTACGAGGATCCAGGCGCTGGCCGCCCTGATCCGGCGGGAACGGGTGGACGGTATTTTCGTGCCGTCGATGCTGGCGGCCTTCCTCGACGAGCCGGCAGCGAAGGACTACGGATGCAGGCCGTGTTCTGCAGCGGCGAGGCCCTGCCGGCCCAGATGCGCGACCGCTTCCATGCCCGCATCGATTCGGCGCTGCACAACCTGTACGGACCGACCGAGGCTGCCGTGGATGTGAGCTATGGGCCGCCAGCCGCGACGACCGCAGCGACCCGGTCCCCATTGGCTTCCCGGTCTGGAACACGGGCCTGTACATCCTGGACGAGTGCCTGCGCCCGGCGAGCGCCGGGCGTGACGGGCACCCTGTATCTGGGCGGGCGCCAGCTGGCCGACGATGGCTATGTGGGCCGCCCGGACCCGCGCAGCGCGCTCATCACCCATCCGGGCTGGACCCCGACCATCCGAACCCGTACGGCCGCAGGACACCGGTGACCTGCCCGCTGGCGGGCCGACGGGCGGTGGAATAGCGCGGGCGCATCGATCACCAGGGTGAGCTGCGCGGCCAGCGCATCGAGCTGGACGAGATCGAGGCCGTCTCGAGACCCATCCGCAGGTACGCCACGTGGTTGTGCTGGCCCCGCGCGATGCCCGGGCTGAGCAGCGGCGGTAGGCCCTATGCGGTGACGAAGGACGGCACAGAAGCAGCGTCCGCCCCGGTACATGAAAATACGGATGCCCCTCCCTGGCGGCACGCCCCGCGGCGACCGGAAAGCGGCAGCGGACCTGCACCGGGCAGCGTGCACGATTCCCGGGCACACGCGCCGCCAGAGGCCCTGCTCGATTACGTGCGTTCGCTGCTGCCACCAGCCATGGTGCCCTCGCTGGTGATGCTGCTGCGGCGTTGCCCATCAACAGGCAGCGGCAGCTCGACCGCAAGGCACTGCCCGCACCGACCTTTGCAGCCCAGGGCAGTATGCCACCCGCACCCCTGCCGAGCAGCAGGTGGCAGCCGCCTTTGCCGGCATTCTGGGTCTGCCCGGCACCCGGGCGTGGAAGACGACTTTTCGGTCCTGGGGGCTATTCGCTGGCCGCACGGCTGGCGGCCTGGCTGCGGCAGCAGACGGACTGACATCACGCTGGGTGCCGTGGTGAACGGACGTGAGCCGGCTGGCGGCGTGGATCGAGCGGCTACAGCGGCAGGGAGGTGGCGGCGGCGAGGCGGGCTTCGGCCCTTCCGGCTGCGGGGAGACCTGCCCGCCACACCCCGCGAACGCCCACGCCACACCCACCAGCGGACCCCACGGCACACCCCTGCACGTCGATGCCACGCGCACGGCGCGGGACGGCGGCGCGCCGCCTGCGCCTTCTGCAGCATCCGCTGGCGGACTGGCTGGTGCTAAAGGCGCTGACCGACGACCGTCGGGCGCGGCGTCATCGGCCTGCAGTCACCGGCCCTGACCGGGCACGGCAGCTACTGCCGCTGCGCGCCCTGTCGGCCCATTATGCGGATCTGATCCAGCAGCTGCAGCCCGCCGGCCTACCATCTGCTGGGCTGGTCCACGGCGGCATTCTGGCGCAGGACATTGCCTGCCAGCTGCAGGCATCGCGGCTCCCCCGCGTGGTGTGCCTGCTGGATGCCTATCCCGCCGATGCCTGGCGGGACCGGGCACCGGCCGAGGCCCACGATGTCTGGCGCGCCATCCTGCACATTGCCGGTCAGGATCCGGATGCGCTGACCCGGGAGGGGCCGCTGACACGGGAGCGCGTGATCGGCCATCTGCGTGCGCAGCAGCAGCACCGCTGGGCAACCTGACGGACGAACAGCTGCACGGCATCTTCGAGGCGGTGGGCTTCAGGCTACACCCTGGTGCGCGACCACCGGCACCAGACGTACGACGGCACACTGCTCACATCCCGCGCCGCCCTGGATCATGCAGGCGAGAATCTCTCGCCGGACATGTGGGCACCGTTTGCCACGCGGCTGGACGTGCATGATGCCCCCAGCCTGCATGCCCATCTGCCGGGCGAAACGGCACTCGACAGCTGGCTGCCGCCGCTGGAAGCAGCGCTGCAGGCAGCCGAAACAGGAGTTCATCGATGAGGCACGACAAGACGCCCCTGCTGGCGGTGGCGGCCGCCCTGCTGATGCTGCAGCTGGCTGCCTGTGGCACCAAAGGCCCCAGACCGGGAACACCTCCCTGCCAGCCGGCAGCGAAAGCACGCCGGGCAAGACGGAGGAAGGCGCCGTGGATCCCGGAAAAGGCTAGGGCAGCAGATCAGGCACAGGACGCAGCGGCAAGCCCGGCAGACGGAAGGCTGCCGATCCCGTTGCAGGAAACACCGCTGACGCCGCCGCAACGGCGGCCAGCCCCGACGAGGGTGAACCCGTGGACTGGGACGCCCACGAAAAAGGCCACGGCAAAGGCCGAAAGCGAAGCGGCGGCACAGGACGGCCGCCGGAAAGCTGCCGCAGGGCAGGAGACAGGGATCAGGACGTGCGCTATACCCAGAACCCTGATCATCCACTACGACGGCAGCGACGACGAGGCCAAACAGGCGCTGCTGGAGGCTGCCAGCGGCTATGCGGTGCCAGCGTGACCTACGAACTGGACACACGATGAACGTGGTGGTGGTGCGCATTCCCGACGGCAAGCCGATTGGCGATGCCATTGCGTATTTCGAGAAACAGAAGAACGTGCTGGCCGTAACCGGGACCAGGTCAACGAGCTTCGGTGACCTGGCCCCCGTCTGCTCCGGACACCCGAGTTGAATGATGAATACCTCACACTACGAAAACGCCCACTTCCTGCGCGAACTGGCAGAACTGCGCCGAGCATCAGCCTCCCAGAAATACAAAACCAGAACAGGTGCAGCTGCTGCAACGTCTGGCCGACGAGGAACTGGAACAGGCCCGCCATGACGAGTGGGTCCGCGAAAGGTCGCCGCAGCCCGCGCCGATACCCGCCCCGGATGACAACCGAACAGGTCCGATCGATGCTGAATCGACGCTACGAGGAACTGCGCGATGCCGTTTGAGATCGACTGGCGCCCCGGGGCCATCGAGGATGTGCGCCAGTTGTTCGACTATCTGGCTGAACACGCCTCCCTCCAGGATGCCCGCCATGTCACGGACCGCTTGCTGTCCAGCACGGACAAGCTGACCAAGTTTCCGGCTGTACCAGAAACCCCGAATACGGAGACAGCGTGCGACGCATCAGCTGATGGGCCAGAACATTCTGTACGAAGTCGATGACGCCGCAAAAGTCGTTCGCGTACTGGCCGTGGTCGGTGGCCGCCAGCGGTACCGCAAGGTCCGATAATCTGCCAGCTCAGCAAACAGGGCCTTGGGGCGTTCCCCAAACACCTGCTTCCGTCTGCTGCCGGGGGCGCGGGGATTACCCTCGGCCCCGGGGGCCGTCACCCTCCGCCATGCGCTGAGCACCTTCAGGCTGGTGCGCGCCTCGGGAATCTGGTGACGCAGCTCGATGATCCAGGCACTGGCGTTGGCCAGCTGACCTGGCCTCCGCCACGCGCGGCTGCTGGCCTTGCCCGGATGCTTTTTGGCCCCGGCCGAGTGCCGCTTTCAGGTCGGAGCGGGCCTGTTTCTGCAGAACCAGCCCCTCCCGGCGATTCTTTTCCAGCTCGGGCAGCGATACATCACGCAGCAGGCGGTACCCGGCCTTCAGGGTGGCTTTGGGATCGAGCAGGATCGCAGGCCACGGGCGGCGAGACCGCACGGTCGACCATGTTGAAGGTGATGATGGAGCAGGCGCTGCTTGCGGATGCCCCTCGATGCCCTTGACGGCCGCATCGAGATGCACCTTGTGCGGCAGCCCTCCCTTCTGGCATTGTCCGGCCCCCGACCTTGGTGGTGACATAGATATCGGTGCCCTGCGCCGTCTGCCGCACATGCAGGTTGGACGGCGAATCCTGGAAGCGGATGTTGACGAAGCGCTCGGAGCTGACGGTGCCCTTCTCGGGCAGCGCAGCCACCGTCAGCGTGTGGCTGTCGTAGTTGGTGCTGAACACCTCGTCCACCCGCCGCGCCATAGGCCACCCTCGACGGTGCCGCTGCCGGTGAAGAGATCGTTGCGCGCCCCGGTGGCCAGATCGACCTGCGCCAGATTGGGGCGCGCCTGCGGCACTGTAATTGCTGGCCAGCAGCTGGTTGCCCGGCCCCGAAGCATAGTTGTAGAAATTGGTGCTGGCAAAGACCGGCGAGAGCCGGGACACGGCGCCGGTCTGGCTGTTTACCGCACGGACGGCATGGGTGCCCGTGAGCAGCACGCCCTGACGGTAGAGCAGCGGAATGACGAGGTCTGCACGCTCGGTGGCCCGTACCGCAAACCCGGCCGCATGATCACCCCGCGGGGTGTACTTCATGACATAGCCCTTCGGCACCCGGGCCGAGAAGCCGTTGTAGTTGATGTAGAAAAAGCCGTGCTCGTCCATCTGCACGTACCGCCCCTGATAGGCGTCGCCCCGGATGGCGGTATCGGGCTTGCGGCAGGTGCTCTGCCCCGTGGCCAGATCGACCAGGCTGAAGGCATTGACACGGGTATGGGTGACCACGGCCCGCCTGCCCTCGCGGTCGAGCGCCATGGCATGGCTGGCAAAGGGCAGCGGAATGATTTTCTGGAAAGCCAGCGTACGCGCATTGAGCACCACCAGCGCCCCCGGCGTGACGCCCCGGGTCGAAGCCCCTCCGAAGGCCGCATACAGCGTGTTGCCGTGCGTCTGCATCTGGTAGAAGCCGGAGAGGAAGATGGGATCGTCTTCCTCGCCCTTCTCGGCCTGGCCCGGTGGCGGCTTGGTGCCCACCTGCAGGAAACCGAAATCGTCATCGTGACTGGCCCACAGCGGATCGTACCCCGGCAGGCGCTCGCACCCGGTGGTGGGGCCAAAGGAAAGTGCATGCGCCTGCCGCGCCTTGGCCGCGCCGGCAGAGCGCAGGGTCGCATGGACCGGCTGGACTGCCAGCATGCTCCCGCAGGTGAGTGCAAGCGAAACGGCAAGGGCTGAGCGGGAAGTGCGTAAAGGCATGGGCTTTTCCGGCAGGGCGCGCATGCATGACAGGGAGTCTGCGCGGGTTCGTTAGAATTGATACCCATTATTATGCGTGGCTTTGAGCTTCCTGCAAAAGAAGCCCCATACACCCCTGTTCTTCGCGGGGTTGATACCATCTGCGCACGAACCGATACATTTATGGAGCATGCCGTACGCATTCGCGCGTGCGGACGATGCAGAGCATGCCATGGAGTTTTCCAACCGGACACGCACCGGGCTGCTTGCGCTGATGCGCTGGCGCCGTGACGTGCGGCACTTTCGGGACGATCCCGTCCCACATGCCCCTGCAGGATCATCCGCAGAAAGCCATGGCCCTGGCCCCTCCGTGGGCAACGCCCGGCCGCGGCGAGTATTTTCGCGGAAAGCCCCGACGCCCGCCAGCAGGTGCACGCCATCTTTGCCTGTGCCAACGCCGCGCGCCATCGACGCCCGCCCAGCCCCCTGAACGGCAGGCAGCCTATCGCGCCCTGAAACTGGAAGGCCTGCAGGCCGCCCCCGCAGCTGGCCATATTCACCGACACCGACCCCAGCAGCCGGCCACGGCCTGGGCCGCCACACCATGCCCCAGACGCTGGAACAGAGCACCGCCATGGCCATCCAGAACCTGAACCCGGCCGCCCGCGCATACGGCCTGGGCGTGGGCATGCTGTCGATCCTGGACCCGCAAGCCATGGAACACCTGTTCGAGGTACCCGAAAGCTGGCGCTTCGCCTCTACCTGTGCATCGGCTGGCCGCAGTTCACCGACGACCCGCCCCTGCCGCACCGGAACGGCTGGCAGGAGAAAATACCGCCACGGAGTGGCTGCGCGCTGAGAAAGCCCCCGCAAAGCGACAAGCGTCGCGAGCGGGATGCCACTGCGGCGATTTCGCGGTACGCGTGAACGACTTTTCGACGGTCGGGCGAAGCCCGATTGATCAGGCTGCGCGTTGGTAGCTTTGCTGACCACGCGCGGTCGGGCAACAAAGTTTCAGTGAGCGTATGAGCCGCAGAGGCATACCGGTCTCGCGGCGCGTGCCACACCGGAGACGTCTTCCAGATCAGCGCTTCTTCTGCGGAGGAAGGTCCGTGCAGACCCCCTCGAACACCCTCGGCCGCCATACCAATCGACTCACCCAGCGTCGGATGCGGATGAATGGTGCCCGATATCGGCCGCATCCGCCCCCATCTCGATGGCCAGCGCCAGCTCGCCGATCATGTCACCCGCACTGGTCCCCACGATGGAACCACCCAGAATGCGGTGCGTCTCCGGATCGAACAGCAGCTTGGTAAAGCCCTCGTCGCGACCATTGGCACACCGCGCGGCCCGACGCCGCATCCACGGAAGACCGCCTTGCCGAGCGTCACGCCCTTCGCCTTCGCCTCGTCCTCGGAAATGCCCACCCAGGCCACCTCTGGGTCCGAAATAGGCCACCGCCGGAATCACCCGCGCATCGAAATGCCGCTTCTGCCCGGCAGCCGCCTCGGCCGCCACATGCGCCTCGTGCACCGCCTTGTGCGCCAGCATCGGCTGCCCCTACGATGTCGCCGATGGGTGCAGATGTGCGGCACATGGTGCGCATCTGGCTGTCGACCTCGATGAAACCGCGGTCGCCCACCGCCACGCCGGCATTTTCGGCGGCCAGCTTCTGCCGTTGGGCGTACGGCCCACCGCCGACAGCACCAGATCGTAGACCTGCGGTTCGGCCGGTGCGTGTTCACCCTCGAAGCTGACGGATGCCCTCGGCGTGGCTTCGGCCGCCGTGGTCTTCGTCTTGACCATCAGCTTGCCGAGGCGTTTTTCGTTGTGCTTCTGCCAGACCTTGACCAGATCACGGTCGGCACCGGCCATGACGCCATCGAGCATTTTACCACATCCACCTGCGCCCAGCGACGCATGCACCGTGGCCATTTCCAGCCCGATGATCCGCCACCGATGACCAGCATGCGTTTTGGGGATGAACTTCAGCGCCAGCGCACCGGTGGAATCTGATGATGCGCTCGTCCTTCGGCAGGAAGGGCAGCTGCACCGGCTCGCGCCGGCGGCAGCGATGATGGCCTGGCTGAAGCGCACCACCTGCTCGTTGCCGGTGGTCTGCCGGGCGGTACCCTCAGTGAATCGACCACCACGTGGTGCGGATCGAGGAACGTCGCATAGCCACGCACGATGGTGACCTTTGCGCCCCTTGGCCATGCCACCCAGACTGCCGGTCATGCGGGCCACGACCTTGTCCTTAGGTGGCACGCAGCGCATCCAGATCGACCTCGGGCGCGCTGAACCGGATGCCGTGGGCGGCAAAGGCCTGGCCTCTTCCATGACGGCCACGGTGCAGCAGCGCTCTTGACGGATGCAGCCCACGTTCAGGCAGACACCGCCCAACGTGGCATAGCGCTCGGACGATGACCACCTTCATGCCCAGGTCGGCAGCCCGGAAGGCAGCGGAGTAGCCGCCGACCACCGCCGATGACCAGCATGTCGCACTCGGATGTCGGCCTTGCGGTCGGTGGCCGGTGCCGGCTGCGGCCGACGGGCGGCGGGCGCCGACCCGGCAGCTGCCGCGCCGGATGCCGCGCCAGCCGCGGTTGCCGCCGCTGTGGAGAGGCACCCGCCGCGGCGGCCGCGCCCGAAGACTCGACCCCGCCGATGCAGGCGCTGCACTTCCCGCGCCGGCAGCACCAGCCGATGCGCCGGCAGCGGCACCAGAGGATGCTCCCGCTGCAGCCGGGGCTGCCGCAGCGCCCTCGCCCGCCGCCTCGATGACGGCGATGCCGGAGCCCTGCGATACCTTGTCGCCCAGCTTGACCTTCATCTCGACGATGGTGCCCCTGCAGCGGTGGCGGGAATCTCCATCGACGCCTTGTCGGATTCGACGGTGATCAGGCTCTGTTCGACGGCGACCGTATCACCGGGCTTGACCAGCACTCGATGATTTCGACATCGTGGAAATCGCCGATGTCGGGAACCTTCAGAATGGATGTTGCCATGGGTATTCCTCGCTCAGAGCATCACGCGCCGGAAGTCGGCCAGCACCTGGGCCAGATAGGCTGCGAAGCGGGCGGCGGCGGCCCCGTCGATGACGCGGTGATCGACAGCGGCAGCAGCAGGATCAGGCGCGGCTCGAACTGCCCCTTCGCGTGTTCCAGACCGGGCGTCTGGGCCGAGCGGCACACGCCCAGGATGGCCACCTCGGGGGCATTGATGATGGGGTGAAACATGCCCCGATGCCGCCCCAGGCTGGAAATGGAGAAGGTGCCACCCTGCATGTCGGCCGGACCCAGCTTGCCCCTCGCGCGCCTTGGCGGCCAGCTCGCCCATTTCGCGGGCGCGATCTCGAACACGCCCTTCTGGTCGGCATCCCGATGACCGGAAACGACCAGGCCGTTGGGTGTCGGCGGCAAAAGCCGATGCGGTAGTAGTTCTTGAGACCAGCGTCTCGCCGTCGAGCGAGGCGTTGAACTCGGGGAACTTCCTGAGCGCCGCCACCGAAGCCTTGACCAGGAAGGCTAGCATGGTCAGCTTGACCGGCGATTTGGCCTTGGCATTGGCGTTGAGCTGGACACGGAAGGTTTCAGATCGGTGATGTCGGCATCTTCGTGGTTGGTGACGTGCGGAATCATCACCCAGTTCCGTGCAGGTTGGCCCGGAAATCTTCTTGATGCGCGACAGCGGTTTTTCTCGACCGCCGAATTTCTCGAAAATCGACCTTCGGCCACGGCAGCAGGCCCAGCGCGGCCCCCATTGGCGCCACCGGCTGCGGCTGAGCTGGCCGGTGCCTGGCCAGCACCACCGCCAGCAGGTTCTTTGACGAAGCCCCTCACGTCGTCGGTCGTGATGCGCTCCTTCGACCGGAAACCCCTGACGCACCGAGGTCCACCCCAGTCAGTGGCCAGCAGGCGCACCGACGGCGAGGGCATGCGGCAGCGCACGCGCGTTATCGGGCCAGCCTCGGCCGGAACCGCGGGGGTACGCGGCGAACCGGCCGGCGCTGCAGCAGATGAGGCTGCCGGCTGGGCCAGCGCGGCTGCCTGGGCAGATGCGGGAGCTGGGCCGCAGCAGGCTGCGAAGCGCCGGTGCTGGTGCAGCCTGGGCGGCCGCTTTGGGCGGGCGCTGCAGCGGCAGGCTGGGCAGCCGAGGACCGGCAGAGTCAGCCGCAGCACCCCTGCTTCCATCTTTGCCCAGCACCGAACCCTTCGGACACCTTGTCGCCCAGCTTGACCGTCATGACGTGATGCAGGCTGGCGGCCGCGCTGGGAATCTCCATGGATGCCTTTGGTCGGACTCGACCGTGACGAGACTCTGTTCGGCAGCAACCTCGTCACCCTCTTTTCACCAGGATCCGATGACCTCGACGTCCGAGAAATCACCGATATCGGGGACAACAATATCAATCACGCTCATGTCAGCGGATACCCTCTCGATCTGTGTTCGTGGGTCAGGCCAGTACCGGGTCGATCTTGTCCGGGTTGATGCCGTACTTCCTGATCGCCCCTGCCACCTTCGTGGCGGATGGTGCCGCTCGGCCAGGGCATAGCAGGGCAGCCAGCACGACGAAGTGACGGTTGATCTCGAAATGCTCGCGCAGCTTGTAGCGGAGTGATCGGCTGACGGCCGATAAGTGCCCAGCGCCGCATAGCGGCGACCGGCCGGGATGTACGGACGGATCTGGTCGGCAAACAGCTTCATGTAGTCGGTGGAGGCGATGACCGGACCGGCCGGACGCCTGTTCAGCATCTCGGTCACGTACGGCACGTGGGCCTTCGCGGTGGGATGGCAGGTTCCAGCGCTCGGCAGGCCATGCGTCGCGACGCAGCTCGGTGAAGCTGGTGGTGCTCCAGGTGTCTGACCCGATGCCCCAGTCTTCCTTCAGCAGGCGGGCGGCCTCAGTACCGCGCAGGATGACGCCCGAGCCCATCAGCTGCACGCGCGGTGCCTTCGGATCGGCCTTGGCGGGCTTGCCGTCGGCACCGGGCACGCCTTCCTGCAGCAGGTACATGCCGCGGATGATGCCCTCTTCGTCGCCTGTCTTCAGACCGGGATGCGCGTAGTTCTCGTTCATCACGGTGATGTAGTAGTAGACGTTCTCCTGACGCTCGACCATGCGGACCAGGCCGTGGTGCAGGATGACGCCCACCTCGTGCGCAAAGCTCGGGTCGTACGAGACGCAGTTCGGGATGGTCAGCGACATGATGTGGCTGTGGCCGTCCTCGTGCTGCAGACCTCACCATTGAGCGTGGTCCGGCTGGCGGTACCACCCAGCAGGAAGCCGCGGGCCTGCATGTCGCCGGCGGCCCAGGCCAGGTCGCCCACACGCTGGAAGCCGAACATCGAGTAGTACGCGAAGAACGGCAGCATGATGACGTTGCTGGTGGAGTACGACGTGGCCGCCGCAATCCAGGAGCAGAACGCACCGGCTTCGTTGATCCCTTCCTGCAGGATCTGGCCGCTGGCGTCTTCCTTGTAGTACATGACCTGGTCCTTGTCGACCGGGACATACTTCTGGCCTTCATGGGCGTAGATGCCCAGCTGGCGGAACATGCCTTCCATGCCGAAGGTACGGGCCTCGTCGGGCACGATCGGCACGACACGGGGGCCGAGGGTCTTGTCACGCAGCAGCAGCGTGAGGAAGCGCACGAAGGCCTGCGTGGTGGAGATCTCGCGCCCTTCGACGGTCGGGTCCAGCACGGCCTGGAAGGTGGACAGCGGCGGGATGGTCAGCTGCTCGTCGGCCTCGCGGCGGCGGTGCGGCAGAAGCCACCCAGGGCCTTGCGGCGCTCGAGCAGGTGCTGCATCTCGGGGTGTCCTCGGCCGGGCGGTAGAACGGGATGTTCTCGATCTGGTCGTCCGGGATGGGAATCTTGAAGCGGTCACGCATGCCGCGCACGTCTGTCCATGTCCAGCTTCTTGAGCTGGTGGGTGGGGTTCTGCCCTCGCCGGCACGGCCCATGCCATAGCCCTTGACGGTCTTGGCCGGATGGTCGGTCGACGTACCACCGCTGTTGTCACGGCAGAGTGGAAAGGCGGCGTAGACCTTGTGCGGATCGTGGCCGCCACGGTTCAGGGCGCCAGATGTCCTCGTCGGTCATGCGCGAGACCATTTCGAGCAGCTTGGGGATGCTTGCCGAAGAAGTGCTTGCGCACGTGGCGCACCGTCGTTAGCCTTTGCAGGCCTGGTATTCGCCGTCGACGGTCTCCATCATGATGCCGGCGCAGGGTGCCGTCGGTGCTCGCGCGCGAGCAGCGGATCCCAGTACGACCCCCAGATGAGCTTGATGACGTTCCAGCCACTGCCGCGGAAGTCACCTTCCAGTTCCTGGATGATCTTGCCGTTGCCGCGCACCGGGCCATCCAGACGCTGCAGGTTGCAGCCGATGACGAAGATGAGGTTGTCGAGCTTTTCGCGGGCAGCCAGACCGATGGCACCCAGCGACTCGGGCTCGTCCATCTCGCCGTCGCCACAGAAGACCCAGACCTTGCGGTTGGAGGTGTCGGCCAGGCCCCGGGCGTGCAGGTACTTCCGGAAGCGTGCCCGGTAGATGGCCATGAGTGGCCCCAGACCCATCGACACGGTGGGGAACTGCCAGAAGTCCGGCATCAGCTTGGAGTGCGGATAGGACGACAGGCCCTTGCCGTCGACTTCCTGGCGGAAGTTGTCGAGCTGCTCTTCGGTCAGGCGACCTTCGAGGAAGGCGCGGCTGTAGATGCCGGGCGAGAGTGACCCTGGAAGTAGATCAGGTCGCCGCCGTGGCCTTCGTGCGGGGCATGCCAGAAGTGGTTCATGCCGGTGCCGATCACGGTGGCCAGCGGGCGAACGAGGCGATGTGACCGCCGAGGCTGCCGCCATCGAGGGTGTCATGCTTGTTGGCCTTGACGACCATGGCCATGGCGTTCCAGCGGATGAAGCTGCGAATGCGCTGCTCCAGCTCGTGGTTGCCGGGCGACGGCACCTCGAGTGCCGGTGGAATGGTGTTCACATAGGCCGTGGTAGCCGAGAAGGGCATGTCGCCCACCTTGCGCCGTGCCTCGTCGAGCAGCTGCCCGAGCAGAGAGCGCACGCTCGGGGCCTTCGCGCTGGATGACGGACTCGGGCATCGAGCCACCTGCGGGTCTCGACCGGATCGGCGTCGGCAGACCTCGACGCGGTTGGGTGCTGTTGCTCGTGCTTCTGACATGCCAGAGCTCTCCCACGAAACGTGAATGGGTAAGGCCCGCATTCTAAGTACAGCCACCCGGAAAGCGTGTATGTTTCAAGTCACAATATCACGTGTCGCATGCCAGAAAGGCGGTTTCGACCCGTCCTCGCTTGCGATTCCACACAATGACACGTAATCGCCCGCATGGCGCCCCTGCCCCTGCTGGCCACAGGGGCATGCCGGATTGCGGGGGAACCAGCCATTTGGTACCGTTTCGGCCGTTCGGTCCGCGTGCGCACAGGCACCGTTTCTGGCCGTTCGGCCCTCCGCGCACAGGTACCATTTCTGGCCGCCCGGCCTGTCCGCTCACACAGGTATCCTTTCTGGCCGCCGGCCTGTCTGCTCACCGCCACTGTTTCCGGCCGCCCGGCCTCGCCCCGTGCATGCCGGACGGGACGATCCGCCCTGACATGACTCCCGCCGATACTCCCTGCCCCCGGCACGCCGGAACCCGGCCCGCCCGCCATCCGCCCGCCACGCACCCAGCCCCGCGAGGGCCGGCATTTCCGCCGGCTGGCAGGCGGCGCTTCCTGGGCATTGCCCACGCCGGCGGGCTGGTCATCTTCATCGTGATGATGGCGGGCTTTCTCTGGTATGTGAGTCACATCGAGAAGCAGGGAGCAGCGCGCCGCGCTGCTGCGCGGACACCGACTGGGCAGCAGAAGTCGCTGAAGCTGCCGCTGCGCGAACTGCAGGAGCATCTGGCCCGCGTGGCACCGTTGTGGCTGGGCGACGGCCCACCGGCCCCGCAGCAGGCGGCAACCCGCGGCATGCCGCGTGTGCCCCGTCCGGCCGGCAGTGACCATCCCTCGGGCAGCAGCCCGTCGCAGACACCGGCCGGCTTTCTGGCCATCGACGACCAGGACCCGCTACCTCGCGCTGATCAGCACCAGCGGGCAGGTGCGCACCGTCATCGCGGCGCCCGGCGTGCGGTGGGCCAGCGGCTGGAGGCCGGCGAACCGCGGCAGGACGGCGCCGTGGAGGTGCTGCCGGGCTTCGGAAAGCACGCCCGACGATGCCCCGCGCCGGCTGGCTTGGCGGGCCAGCATCCACACCTGGAAGCCGCACTATTCTCCCCCGCTGATGGTGCCGGGCGGCGAGGTGATGACGGAGCTGTATCTGCCCGTCATCCAGGAACGCCATCTGGTGGGCGTGGCCGTGGTCGGCATCGGGCTGGAGGCGCTGCTGCAGGCCGTCCTGCCGGAAAACCTTCGCCAGCGCTACCGGTTCGCCCTGGTGGACGGCAACGGGCGGCTGCTGGCCAGCACCTCGTCGGTTCACCGCATCGATGCCAGCACGGCCCACATGCTGCCGCTGGACCCGCCGGGCAACGGGCTGATGCTGCGGGCCATTCCCTGATGCCGGCGACACACCCGGCCTGGCCGAACGGCTGACCCAGCTGGGGCTGTTCACCCCTGGCCACCATCTCGGTGCTGTCGCTGATCCTGCTGTGGCGCAGCGCCCACGACCGGTTGCGCGTGGAGAGCGAGCGTGACCGGCTGTTCGAGCTGTCGCAGGACGTGTTCTGCACGATCCGCCCGGATGGCACGCTGGTGCGCGGCAATCCGGCCTTCGTCGAGTATTTCGGCAAGGATCTGGCCAACACCCGCTTCTGGGACCATGTGTATCCGGAGGACCGGCTGGATGTGATCGAGGCCTTCACCACGCCACAGGAACGCATCGGGCCGCTGGAATGCCGGGTGCGCTTTCGCAACGCCTGGCGCTGGCTGAGCTGGTCGATCAGTGTGGACACGCGCTCGCCCGAATCGCTGCACTACGCCGTGCGCACGACATCACCGGACGCAAAGCTGGTCGAACAGGCACTGACCACCGAGGCCACCTTCCGCCCGCGCCATCGAGGATCTGATCAGCACCGGCTGCGGGTGATCGACAACGACGGACGCATCACCTACGTGAACCGGGCGCCGTGCCAAATCCTGGGCTATCCGGCCGAGGAGCTGGTCGGGCAGCCGCCGCCGTATCCGTACTGGATTCCGGAAGAGTACGACCTGAACATGGCGCACCTGAACATGACGATCGCCGGTGGTGCGCCGCCCTCGGGCATCCAGACACGGGCCCGGCGCAAGGATGGCCGCATCATCGACGTACGCCTGTACCTGTCCCCGCTGATCGACGACCGGGGCCAGCAGGCCGGCTGGATGGCCTCGGCCACCGACATCACGGAGCCCAACCGCATTCGCGCCGAGCTGGAAGCGGCCCACGAGCGCTTCAACACCGTGCTAAACCAGCTCGATGCCGCGGTGTCGGTGGTCTCCCGCCTCCGCCGGCCGTGCCGCTCGCCGGTGCCGCCCAGGCCCCGTCCACCGGGCCGGAGCCCACCCTGATGTTCTGCAACTATCACTATCACCGGCTGTTCGGCGATGACATCAACGGGCATCTGGCCCTGCTCCGCGGCTGGCCGGGTGGCCGACTCCTGGGTGGGCGAGGAAGTCTACATTGCCGATGTGGACCGCTGGTTCGAGTGCGCGCAGCAGATCCGCTGGGTGGACGGCGCAGGCGGCGCAACTGCTGGTGGCCACCGACATCACGGCCCCTGCGCCCGATCCGCGAGCGCCAGCGCCAGCAGGAGGAGCAGCTGCAGCAGACCTCCCGGCTGGTGACCATGGGCGAGATGGCCTCGTCGATTGCGCACGAGCTGAACCAGCCGCTGGCCGCCATCAGCAACTACGCCACCGGTCTGATACGGCGCATGCAGCCGGCAGCCCGGCACCGGTGGACAACGCGCGCGCATCGCCGAAACCCTCGACAAGATCGCCCGTCAGGCCCAGCGGGCGCCTCGGTAATCCAGCGGGTGCGCGACTTCGTGCGCCGGCAGACGGCCGAGCAGCGCGACATCTCGGTGGACGAGATCCTGACCGAGGCGCTGGCCCTGGCCGAAATTGCCGCCAAGCGCTATGGCGTGGCGATCACCATCGACGTGGCGCCCGATCTGCCGCGCCTGTCGGCCGACCGCATCCTGATCGAACAGGGTGCTGCTGAACCTGCTGAAGAACGCCATCGACGCCAGCGCGTGGCCAGAACCATGCCGCCCCTGACGCTGCGGGTGAACACCACGGGCGAGTCAGTGGTGTTTTCGGTGGCCGACCAGGGCCAGGCATCGCGGACGAGATGAAGCACCGCGTGTCCCGAGCCCCTTCTTCACCACCAAGAACGAGGGGCATGGGCATGGGGCCCAACATCTGCCGGACGATCATCGAATCCCACGCAGGCCGGCTGTGGGTGAGGACAACAAGCCCTGCGGACGGTGTTCCGCTTCACGCCGCCGGTGAACCGGGAGGGTGCAGCAGATGCAGAGGTACGAAAGAGGCGGAGAACGCAGGGGATACAGGGAGGCAGGCTGAGCAATGGCGGGGGCTGTGGTCATGCCATGCCTGCCGGCCCCCGCGCAGCGCACCGGTCACGGAAACGTGCGGGGATGATGCCCTGCAGGACAGGGTCGGGATGCTGCTGCTGGCGGGATCGTGCCGGATGGCCCTGCAGGCCTGGGACAGGGAATGCCGCCTGTTTCAGCTCCCCGTAGCGTGTCACGACCCCGGCGTGTGTCATGGACTCATTCGGGGCCAGCGCGGGAACGAACGGGCCCTTCACTCGCTCTCAGTGTTTTCCTGATAGTCAAGCGTCATATTTCATCGATAATACGAACTGGAATCCCCGCCGTCGGACACGATGGCCGGCCAGCGCGCCGTCGGGTGTGACGGGCGGGCTCTCAAGCGTTCTAGGACACCCTCGTCCGATCCTCCGCTGCCGGACGGGTGCGACATGTTCCCTACGCAGGTAACTGACTCATGACCACACATCCCGACACGCCCCCACCGCTGCCTCCCAGGCCGACCGCTTGTCTACATCGTCGACGACGACGAGGCCGTGGCGCGACTTCGCTGCGCTGGCTGCTCGAAGGCGCCGGCTTCAGCGTCCGCACCTTTCACAGTGCCAGAGCTTTCTGAGACGCGTACGTACTGGGACAGCTTTGCCGTGCTGGTCCTGGACGCGGATGGGCGGCATGAGCGGCGATCGAGCCGCACGACGAGCGCTGCGAGCCAGCAACCTGCCGCTGATCTTCATGCACCGGCCATGGCGACGCGCATGGCCGTGGCCTGTATGAAGCTGGGCGCCGTGAACTTTCTGGAAAAGCCCTTCGACGACCAGCGGCTGATCAGTACCGTCAACAACGCCTTCCAGCAGGCCGAGGAAACAGACCGACAGCGAGAAACGCGCCCTGCGCCAGGAGCTGCTGGACCGCCCTGACGCCGCGCGAGCAGCAGGTGCTGGAGCTGATCGCAGCCGGCCGGCTGAACGAGCGAGATTGCCGGCGACCTGAAACATCAGCATCAAGACGGTGGAAGCCCACCGCGCAACATCATGGACAAGATGTCGGAGGTGCGGACGATGGCCGACCTGATGCGGCGCTTTTCGGGCAGCAGCGGACGGTAGGGCCTGGCATGGGTTCGTTCACCCATCCGTTACTGCGCTGATCCCGGACGCGTGCCAGCGGTGTCTGGGTTGCCGACGGGGCACCCCGATTGCCATCGGCGGCCCCTGCACGAACAGGCTCGGCCGCCCTGGACAGCCCCTGGCGACAGGCAAGTCAGCAGCACACGGCCGGCGCCAGCCTTTCAGTGAAACCTCGTCTGGGTGCGCACTGACCGTGCCGGCGGTGCCTGAAGCCATCGAGGCCAGGATTCTGCCGCCTTGCCCGCCCTGTCCTGCAGACCCGAAGAGTTCGCGGGACGAAGAACATGACACGCGCTGGACCGCCCCGCTCCAGGACATTCTGGATTCTCCGTTCTGGGCCGTCTCTTTGCTCTTTGCTCTTTGTCTCTCTCTGCGCCCTTTGCCTTCAGGCAGGCAATTTTGGGCAGGCGAATAAAAAGGCCCTGTGACCCGAGAGGAAACAGACCCTCTTTGATATAAGGGTGGCGCGCCCGGCAGGATTCTGAACCCACGACCCCCTTGGTTCGTGGCCGAGTACTCTATCCAACTGAGCTACGGGCGCGTCGAGAAGGTGATAATAACATGAATTTTTTCGGCGTCAACCTTGGAAGTCATCAGTCATCAGTCATCAGTCATCAGTCATCAGTCATCAGTCATCAGTCATCAGTCGTCAGTCATCGGGGCCGGGGCGGGCGCAGGCAGGGCTTCCGGCTAATCGCGCAGCAGCCTGCACGCAGCGCGGCTGAACGCAGAATCGGCGCAGGGGGCAGCCCTCTGGGCTGCACTCGCCACCACCACCCGGCATGCAGGGTCCGCACCGGGCGGTTCGTGAGAGAACATTCAGGATGATGCCAGACGGGGCAGGCCAGACTGTCGAACCGCTGACAGGGTCAGCACGCTGTTGGAGCAGCATCGCACCGTTGTGCCACCAGCGCCGGCTGTTTGCCGCCACTTTCCGGGCCACTTCCGTGCTTTGCGCCCATATGGCGCCTAACTCCTGAACATGGTCTTGCCTCTGCTTCCACTGCCTGAGCTGGATAGCCCGCAGCCGGTGACGTATCCATTCATCCAGCTCGCCAGACGCTCGTCGTTTGCGCCAGCCCGAAATAGCTCTCCATCCAGCAGCAATGGCGAAGCCCATCGACACCTGCTGCATGCCGCGTCCGCCACTGCGGCGGGTCAGCCAGCGCATACGCTGCCTGAAGCCATCACAGCTTTCCGGGCCACCCTCCGTTTGACGACCGTCGGAGCCATCCAGAAGCTGAAGCCCAGAAACTTGCGGCCAGTGAAGCACGCTCGCCACCGCACCTTGGATTCGTTGATCCGCAAATGCAGCCTGCCGTACAGCCGGCGCAACAGCTGCATCACCAGCCTGCCTGCCCGACGACTGTGCACATATACGTTACAGTCGTCGGCGCGCCTGAACGAAGCAATGCCCGCGCGCCTCCAGCGCCTTGTCCTACCCTCATTGAGCAGCAGGTTGGCCAGCAGCGGCGACGGCGGTCCACCCTTTGCGGTGTCCCTCGTGCCGCTCTGCGACCACGCCGCCATCCATGATTCCTGCGTTCAGACACGCCCGACCAGACGGCATACGCCATCATCTCCAATGCGCTTTCTGACGCGATCCATCAGGATGCTCGTGATTGACCCGGTCAAAGAACTTCTCCAGATCGACATCACCACGATCTTCCTGCCGGACTGGATGTACGACTGCGCGGCCAACACCGCGTCGTGCGCACGCCGTCCCGCCGAAAGCCGTAGCTGTGTTCACTGAAGCCCGGATCAATCATCGGCTGCAGTACCCGCAGCAGTGCCTGCTGGATCAGTCTGTCCGTTACCGTCAGGGATGCCAGCTCTCGCCGTCCACCTCCCGGCTTCGGGAATCATGGCCCGTCGTACCGGGCTGGGCCGGTACGTCCCTGCAACAGTGTGTCGCGGATTCGCGGCCATTCGGTCTTGAGCTGCCGGGCTGTCTGGTCGATGTCCAGACCATCCGCGGCCGTTCCCCGATTGGCCTTCACCCGCCTCCATGCCCGCTGCATGTTGGCTCTTTCCAGAACCGCATCGAGCAGCCCTGCTCCTGTGTCTTCGGTGTCATGTCGCGGGCCGCAGGCTTCATCACGACAGCCGCGCCTCGAGCTTCACCCTACTCACCGCATGTCGCCCCACTCGTGCAGGCTTCTGATGCATGGCCTTTGACATCGACATGATCCTGTCGACACATCCTCTCGTTCGGTCCTTCGCCTGAGCCATGTCCCATCATGCTGGTCCTGCTACTACGACCTCTGCTGACTTCTCGCCCGGCTCGCGACACCGTCGCCCTTTCGAGCATAAGGCGAGATCTCCCAGGTAAGAACGCACACCTTCTCTGCACGACCGCCGGATTTACGTCACCTCCGCCTTGGCCTAAGAGCTTCGCGGTTACATGCCCGTTCGCCCTGCTCGGCAACGCCTTGTATCCGGTTCTTGTACATCGGCCCGCAGATTACGCCCACGCTTCCTTCCCACACTCGGTCGCCCTTGTGCAGTTGCGCTTCACTTCTCCTGTGGCCAGCTTATGGCGGGACTTGCACCCGCAGGTGTGCGCCCATGCTGGGCGCACAAATGAGCCCTGTGACCCCGAGGTAACGACCCTGAATGACTGGCGCGCCCGGCAGGATTCGAACCCACGACCCCTTGGTTTCGTAGCCAAGTACTCTATCCAACTGAGCTACGGGCGCGTCGAGACAGCGATAATAACATGGGTTTTGTTCGTGTCAGCCCTGCCCCTGCCCCTCTGCTATCCTTGCCTTGCCCTGTCCCTGCCCCTGCCCCGCCATCCCTGCACCCCCGGCATCCCGCCTGAAGGCGTGGCGCAGCGATTCGCCGCCGCGCCGTCGGCAGCACTGCCAGCGTACCTTATACGCTGCATCGTATACGTAACGTTTTTGAATCAGTGCTGCCATTGGCCATGCAGAGCCGGCGGCTCGTGTAGACTTCTACCCAATGCCGGCCCGACCGCCTTCTGGTGACGGACTGACCCTGTTTTCCGGTACGCGACCTGCACGGTTGCCGGCGCCGGAACGGGCCAGCCGTTCCCGTGCTTTCAGGCGTGGCCCAGCCCGTTGCGCAGCGCCTTTCGGCGCTGTCCCCTGCGGCATGGTCCCCTGCCCGGGCCGCCGGCATCCGCCCCCGCCTGCTGCCGGGGCCCGGCGCCACTGCCAGGCCCCCTGCCGGTCATTGCCCGGCCGGATGCCCGGATCCTCCCGTGAACCTTCCGAAGGAAAGTGGTTTGAACCTGAACTGGAATGATCGCCCCCTGATCACGACTTCAACACGTGGCGTCTTCGCCGAAGCCATTTCACCGTTCACCGACGACGGTACCCTGGATCTCGACGGCATCCGGGCGCAGATGGACTTCCTGGTCGCCTGCGGGGCCAGCGGCGTACTGCTGCTGGGCGCCCAGTCCGAAGCCGACAAACTGACCAACGACGAGCGCCTGTCCGTGGTGCGCGCCGGTATCCGCCACCTGAATGGCCGCATCCCGGCCATCGTCGACATCTCTTCACCCGGCATCGACAACGGCCCTGATGGGCCGCCGGGTGATGGACGCCAGCGCCGCCGGTGTGCGCATCAGCCCGGACGTGACGCTGCGCACCGACGAAGACATCTACAACTACTTCGAGCGGCTCAGCGAACGGCTGGGCGAGATCCCCTGGATCCTGCATGACCAGCCGGCCGTCAACGGCGTCAACATCGCCGCGTACCTGCTGATCCGCATGCTGCAGGATTTCGAGCATCTGGAGGCCTGTGCCAGGGCCGTGCCTCCGGCCTGGACAAGACGGTGGCGCTGCGCGATGCCGAAACCAAGGGTGTGCGCCGTCTGGCCATCTTCGAGGGCAACGAGGGCTGCACTTCCCGCAGGCGCTGGACCGCGGTGTGGATGGCGCCTTCACCGCCTTTTGCCTGGCCGGAGCGCTGATCAAGCTGCAGGAGCTGTTCGAAGCGGGCAAGCGCGACGACGCCGAGGATGTGTTCGACGCCTATCTGCCGCTGATGCGCCACCAGCAGCAACTGATCATCGGCCCGGCCGTGCACAAGCAGCTGCTGAAGGTGCGCGGCGTGATCCGCAGCGCCCGTCTGCGGGAGCCCGCCCGTCGCTGGATGCCGCCGAAGAGGCTGACATCGAGAAGCTGGTACGCCGGATGGACCGGCGCACACGCCAGCTGGGCATCGGGACTGCCAGTGCACTGACGCAGCGCTGATCTTCCCATGGCAGGGCCATAGGGCCCCTGTCTCGCAGTCCACGGCCGTTACACCCGCGGCGGTCATTTTGCCGGCGGCCGCCCCAGAACCGGCCGGCTCCGGCTGCCTGCCATCGGCCGGCTTTTCCATCCGATGACTTTGCATCGGCCCCCTGTAATGCCTGGCTGTGCATCGGCCGGTTTCGTGTCGTCCTTTGCCTCGGGCTTTCCTGTCCGTTTCCACCCGCACCTGCCGGGTCACGCCGTTCGGCCCGGGGAAGTCCTGAAAGAGGGCCTGGATCAGGTAGGGTACGGCATTGTTGAGGGCGCCATCTTCGAATCGGCCACGACCGTTCCCTCGTACAGGCGCGCGCAGGCCGCCCCGAATGGGCTGGGTACGGGTCAGCGCCAGCTTGAACTGCTTGCGGTAGACGGTGCGCTGGTAGGTGGAATAGCCCACCAGATCGTAGCCATAGATGGGCACCGATTCCCAGTAGCTCACCACCTGGCCGTTGGCATCGGTGCGGTCGTGACGGACCTGCCGGTAGCCCTGGAAGACGTAGGCGTAATTGGGCTGGCTGTAGCTGACCGGACGGCCACCATCGACCATGTAGTCGAGCGCCACATCCACGTCACGGCGTGGTCCGCCGGCTTCCTTCATGCCATGGGCCAACAGTTCGCGGCGCACATACCCCGCATAGGTCTGGAATTCGAGACTTTCGGCCTGCTGGGGTGCCGGCGCAAAGCGAAAGCTCAGGCCCGACAGAGGCTGGTCTTCCTGGTGATAGGCGGTGACTTCGGCCCCGAAATAACTGGCACACCCACCCAGCAGCAGCGCAGCGGCAAGCGCGGACAGCCGGGCGGCAAGCGTGCCGGCCCGCGTGTGCCGGCGCCGGATGCGCAGGAAGCTGCAGACACGCCCGTGACGGCGTGCCGATGGCAGCCAGTGGCGGGCAACGGTGACGGCGACAGCGACGGTGACAGAGAGGTATTCACGGCAGACTGCATCGGATGCGTTTTCATCTCGTGATTTCCAGCAGACAAAGTCGGGAGCGACATGCTCCCCTGTTGCAATGATAGAGCGTGTCATGGACTTTCATCAGTACCCACGCCGGCTCCCGCCGTGGACGGCCCGGCCTCGGGCAGCAGGACAGCGCCCCAGCCAGAAACGCGGGTGCCGGCACGATGCGTTGACCCCGGCCGTGACTGATACAGCCGTCCGGTACGCCAGTCCCGAGCAGGCCGGGGACGAACAGGTTCATGGCACGCTCTATACTGCGGAGCACACCCGGCCGGACTCCGTCCGTCCTGTTTCGTTCACCCAGGCTTCGTTCCCCGCTTCGTTCACCCTGCCCTTCCCGCCATGACCGATTCTGCAACCCATCCCGCTCCACCCCGTCATCGAACTGCACAGCTTCCACGCGCTGCGACCGGGACCACGGGTGCTGGTGCTGGGCGGCGTGCACGGCAATGAAACGGCCGGGCCAGTGGCCATCCGGCAGATTCTGGCCGAATTCGCCGACGGCCGGCGCCAGCTGCAGCGGGGAACGCTGAGCTTCGTGCCGGTGGCCAATCCGGTGGTTTGGGCCGCCGGCCGCCGCGAGGGCGACCGTAACCTGAACCGCGACTTCCGCCCCAGCCTGTCGCCGGAAAACGCCGAGGACCGCATCGCCAGCCGGTTGGGCCCTCATTCTGGCCAGTCACGACGTGCTGGTGGATCTGCACACCTTCTCGGCCCCTGGCGTGCCCTTCGTGTTCTTCGGCCCCGTCAACAATCAGGACGAGCTGGAGCCCTTCGCCCACGCGGCAGACGAGGAACGGCTGGCCCCAGGCCATCGGCCCGCAGCGGCTGGTGTACGGCTGGCTGTCGGCCCTACGCCAGGGTGTGCGCCGGCGCCAGAACGGCAGCATTGCCTATGGCATTGGCACCACTGAATACATGCGCGCCCATGGTGGCTAGTGCGGTGACGGTGGAATGCGGCCAGCATCTGGATCCGGAGGCACCGGCCGTGGCCCGTGCCGCCATCGACAACACGCTGCGGCTGCTCGGGCTGGGTGGTCTGGCGGATGGAGACGGAAAAGATGCCCGCGCCGGCACTGGCGGCAGACACCCTGCTCCGGCAAGGAGCTGATCGAACTGTACGACGTGTTCGACCGCCACGACCTGCAGGACCGGTTTGCGCGCGAATGGCGCTCGTTCGACCGGGTGGTCGCCGGTGAGCCCATTGCCTTCCGGGCCGACGGTCAGGCCATCCGTGCGCCGGAGGACGGCTACGTGGTGTTCCCGAACCCGGGCACGCCGCCGGGCCGGGAGTGGTTCTATTTTGCCCGGCCGGGGCAGCGGCAGCTGAGCCGGGGCTGAGAAACCACAGCCGAGGCTGTAGACCCGTTCGTCCTCGCATCCCCTGGGCGTGCGGACAGGGCCGGGGCCGCAAAATCCTCGATGCCAACACGTCATGCGCACCCAGAGGGCTCCTCGGGCTAGGCTGACCATGTGCAACGGGCCAGCAGAGCCGGAAAACAACAGCAACAGAGCCCGGGATATCGCCACTGGGCCAGGTTCCATCGAGCAGGGCGGCTGGCCAGGGCGCAGCCAGCGCAGCGCTCCTGAACAGGGTGTGCCTGGCTACTCGCTATTTTTCGAAGCCAGTCCAGAACGGTCGTCCGGGTCGGCCATCCGGGCCACCTCGGCGGGTGATGGGCGCGATGTCACGCCGGGAATCTGGTTGAACTCGTTGACCATCTGGCCTGCCCAGAGGCCGTTCCAGACGGTTCCGGCACGACCATCGCCGATCACGGCGTTCCAGGGCTCATCGCCCTGGGTGACACCCACCGCCCGGCTGCCGCCCAGCTGCACGGACTTGTAGGCCGGCTTGCCGCTGGCGTCGCGTGCGCCGAAACGGTTGCGGAAGAAGGCGCGGTCGTCGAAGAAGCGCACGCCATCGACCCGGCGCGCCAGGTTGCGCAGGCGGTCGTCATAGGCGTCCATCACCGCGGCAATGTTGGCTCTGCTCCTGCGCCGACTGGAACTTGCGGTGCAGCGGCGGCCAGTCGACGATTGTTCAGGATGCCCACCAGGATGATGTTCAGCTTCGATGCTGCGCCTTCAGGCTGGTCACGGCCTCTGTCACGGCATCACCGCAGGCCTGCACCCGGGCCAGCGCAGCGGCATCTGCCCCCGTGCGGGCGAAGGTATCGAGATCGGCCTTCTTGCCCAGACTGTTGATGCCAATGCGGATCACCACCACGGCGGGCACGGCTTCCCAGCCCTTGAGATCACGCGCCATCTCGGCCAGCAGCAGCGGCGCCTGACCACGGGTACTGTCGGTCAGCGCCTCGCAGCCGGCGCCACTGATGGCGAAGTTGTAGCGGAAATCCTGCTGTGCTGGCGCACGAGGCTGCCCAGCAGGTGGCGACGCAGCCACGCACCGACCCCGCTGCTGCCCACCTCGCCGAAGGGGCCCTGGTCGATGTCCATCGGACGCAGCTGGCCGAGGATCTCGGTCCACTGCCAGGTGCTGGCCTGCTGCTCCCCACCCCGCGCCTCGGAAGTACCGTAGCTGAGCGTTGCGGCGTCGTGGAAGGCGTGGCTGTCGGAGTCGCCCAGCACGGCCAGCCGGATCTGCGGCCGCACGGGTTGGCTGCCATTGAATGAAGACATGTCCTGGGTCCTGTTCGTGGCCGGAGAAGGGCAGACGGGGTGGCCGATGCTGCGGCGCAGAGCGACACCGGCGCACCGGATGCCGCAACCGCCGGCGACGACGCCAGCAGCCCTGCCAGCACCGCGGCGGACATCCCCTAGCAGAAGTTTTCCAAGAATGTGTATCAAATGGTTGGATGGTCGGCGATGCCCGGACACGCTAGCATTGCCCAAGCAGCGGCCACCTGGGACGTCATCGTGTCCTGAAGAACACGAAACACACCACTGGCCCTATGTTCAAAACCGATCATGCGATTACAGGTTGATTGTTGGACTGAATGTCCTACCCTCGGGGAGGACCGTAAATCATCCGGCATTCTTCTGACCTCACCGGATTCTCACCGCAGTGGCTTCCATCTCGATCAAGCTTCCCGCCAATCTTGCCGAAGCGCTTGCCAGTACCCCGTGGCAGCATGAGCAGCGTCTGGTTCCCTGGCTGGCAGCCTGGATACTGGCCGACCACCGCATCGGCAACACCCCGCTTCCCGATGAAACCCGGAGCACACCGGATGTTCTGGTGCTGGCCCTGCGAACGCCTGGCCTCGCGACCGGCACGGCAACCGGATGGTCTGGACCGGTGAAACGGGGCTGGCTGAATTCGTCGAGGGCAGCGAAGAAACGCCCCCGGCGGCGCAGGCGTACGACCCGGTCGGCCCTCTCGGGACCGGCTCCCGTGATCATGCCACCCCGACCGGTGCGGCACCAGCGACACCCGGTAAAAAAGCTGACATTTCGCTGCGCTTTGCCGGTGAAGACGTAACCATCGGTTCGCCATCGGGCCGGTACGACACGGTGGCACTGCACGGCTGGCGGCGGTTCCTGCGCCATCTGCTGATCGAGCTGCTGCTGCACGACACCCAGCCACTGGACCAGTTCTCCAACCTGGCACACAGCATCCAGCCGCTGATCCTGCAGACCTGGTCGGGCCCGACCGATGGCGAGTCACGCCTGCCACAGGCCACCGTCATCGACCGCTTCGAGCTGCAGTGCCAGCGCCATCCGAAGGCGCTGGCCGTGCGCATGCCCGGCGAGAACGGCGTGAGCTGGACGTACGAGACGCTGCACGACATCTCGGTGCGCCACACCACCCGTCTGCAGGCGATGAACGTGGGCGCCGGCGACCGGGTGGCGATGCTGCTGTCGCGTCGCCCCGAGAGCATTGCGCTGATGCTGGCCATCCTGCGGCTGGGCGCCATGTATGTGCCCATCGACCCGGCCAGTCCGGCGCAGCGGCTGACGCTGATGCTCGAGGACAGCCAGCCCGCCCTGCTGCTGACCGATGCCCACACCCTGCCCTGGCAGCAGGAACTGGCCGTGCAGCGGGACATTCCGATCTGGAACATCGATACCGACCCACGCGAGGAGCGCAGCAACGAAACGCTGATCACCGAGGACACCGTGCCCCAGCTGTCCGAGCAGCTCTCGGAACAGACGCTGATGCGCATGGGCAACTCGGCGCGGCACGGGGCCTATGTGATGTACACACCGGCTCGACCGGAACGCCCAAGGGCGTGGTCATTCCGCACCGCGCCATCGTCCGGCTGGTGTACCGCCAGTATTACGCACCGCTCAATGCGCGGCTGGTGATGCTGCATGCGGCCCCGCTCGCCTTCGATGCCTCGACCCTCGAGATCTGGGGCCGCTGCTCAATGGCGGCACCTGCGTGATCCACCCGCAGGCCATCCCCACGGGCACGGGGCTGGCCGCCACCATCCGCGACGAGGGCGTCAATGCGGCCTGGCTGACGGCGGCGCTCTTCAACCGCGTCGTGGACGAGAACCCGCTGCATCTGCAGGGGCTGCGCACGCTGATGACGGGCGGCGAGGCCCTGTCGCCGCGCCACGTGCGCAAGACACTGCAGGCGCTGCCCGGGCTGCAGCTGATCAACGGCTATGGCCCCACGGAGACCACCACCTTCGCCGTGACCGGCCCGGTGTCGGAACACGACCTGGCCACGCACAGTTCGGTACCGCTGGGCCGTCCGATCAACTGGACCTACGTGCGGGTGCTCACCCCGCCGGCGAACCGGTACCGCCGGGGCTGACCGGCGAACTCTACATCGGCGGCCCCGGCCTTGCCCTGGGCTACCTGAACCGCCCGGACCTGACCCGCGAGCGCTTCGTGCACGACCCGTTCGGTCAGGCGAACGACATGCTCTCACCGCACCGGCGATGCCGTGCGCTGGCTGGACGATGGCCGGCTCGAGTATCTGGGCCGGCTGGACGGGCAGCTCAAGATCCGCGGTTTCCGGATCGAACCGGGCGAGATCGAGGCCGTGCTGTCCGGACATCCGGCCGTGGCCAGCGCCGCCATCACGGACGAGACGCCCCCAATGGCGAGCGCCGTCTGGTGGCCTGGCTGGTGGCGGCAGCGGGCCAGACGCTGCCCGATGACGATGCGCTGCGCGATCACTGCCGCGCCCGCCTGCCCGTCTACATGATGCCGGCCCGCTTCGTGACATGTGCCGGAGCTGCCGATCACGCTGAACGGCAAGCTGGACTCGCCGGGCACCGCAGGCCATGGAAGACGCAACCGCGGCCACGGCCGGATCCGGCCAGCAGGACGGCCGAAAGCGGTCCAAACGGCCGCGATGCCCGCCGTTCAGTCCCCTCCCCCGGCAGGAAGGCGCCGCCTCCCTCGAATTGGCGGGTATTTCGGAGACAGCGGCTACAAATCGCGCCAAAACCCTTACAGAAGACACGGGCGTTACAGGTGGTGACGTAACCTCCACCGAAGCCGGATTTGCACTTTCCAGCAAAAAGATACAGTCGGGTGTAGCAGAAGACACAAAATCGGCTGTCAGCGTAGCTTCTGTCGACAGCACGGCCCTGCGCGCCCTGGAGCAGCAGGTGGTGGCCCTGCTCGCCGGTGCTGGCCATCGACCGGCTGCAGGCACACGACAACTTCTTCGAGGTGGGCGGCTCGCCGCTGGCCGCCCAGGCGCTGGAAGTGCTGCAGCAGCACTTCGGGCCGGTGATCGGCATCGAGGATTTCTTTCGGCGAGCCCACGGCCCGCGCCTTCGCCGCCCGCATCGCGGCCAGCCGGCCGGAGCTGGTGGCCGCGTCCGCCCCATCGGCGCCGGCAGGCACGGCCTCTGCGGCACCGGAGTCACCGGCAACCGCCACCCCCCGGATCATGCCGAAGACCGCGCCATCGCCATCATCGGCATGGCGGGCCGCTTCCCCGGCGCCAGCAGCATCGAGGCGCTGTGGCAGAACCTGCTGGACGGTGTGGACGGCACTTTCGCCACTTCCGTCCGGAAGAGCTGGATCCGTCACTGCCGGCCAACCTGACCGGCGACCCGGACTACGTGCCGGCCCGCGGCATTCTGGACGATGCCGCGCGCTTCGATGCCGCCTTCTTCGGCATCGGCCCGCGCGAGGCCGAGCTGAGTGGATCCCGCAGCAGCGCATCTTTCCTCGAACTGGCCTGGCAGTGTCTGGAGCACGGCGGCCATGCACCGCGTGACGGCGACCGCCGCATCGGCGTGTTCGCCGGCATGTACAACGCGACCTATTTCCAGCGCCACCTGCAGCATTACCCGGAAAAGATCGCCGGCCTCGGCGAGTTCCAGGTGATGCTCGACAACGAGAAGGACTACATCGCCACCCGTACGGCCAACCGGCTGAACCTGCAGGGACCAGCCATTTTCGGTGCACACCGCCTGCTCCACCTCGCTGGTGGCCATTGCCCAGGCGCATCACTGGTCCCTGCGGGCGGCCAGTGCGAGATGGCGCTGGCCGGCGGTGTGGCCGTGACGGCACCGGTCAACAGCGGCTACCGCTACGAGGCCGGTTCGATGCTCGCCCGACGGCCGCACCCGCAGCTTCGATGCGGATGCCCAGGGCACCGTGTTCTCCGATGGCGCGGCCGTGGTGCTGCTCAAGCGCCTGGCCGATGCCCGCCGTGACGGCGATACCGTCTACGGGGTGATCCGGGGCGTGGCCGTCAACAACGATGGCGGCAACAAGGCCAGCTTCACGGCCGTGAGCCTGGACGGCCAGCATGCCGTGATCCGTGCCGCACTGGCCGATGCCGGGGTACCGGCCCGCAGCATCCAGTATGTGGAGGCACACGGCACTGCCACGCCGATGGGCGATCCGGTGGAAGTCCGGGCGCTGACCCGCGCCTGGCGCGAGGAAACGGCCGACACCGGCTTTGCCACGCTGGGCTCGCTCAGAGCAACATCGGCCACACCGTCATTGCCGCCGGCGCCTCGGCCACCATCAAGACCCTGATGGCCCCTGCAGCACCAGCTCATTCGGGCACCCTGCACTATCGCAGCCCCAACCCCTGGCCTGCAGCTGGAGAGCAGCCCGTTCCGCGTCACGGCCGAGCACACGCCGTGGCCAGTCACGCCCGGTACCCCGCGCCGTGCCGCCGTCAGCGCCTTCGGTGTGGGCGGCACCAACGCGCACATCATTCTGGAAGAAGCCCCGGCCGATCTGGCCCCGGGAGCGCTGCCGGCCGGCGACGACGTCCACCCGGACAGCGGTGTCACTCACCCGGCCAGTGACGCCTCCCGGGTGCACGCTGCCGGCGACGCGGCCCTGCCCGGCACCAACCCGGCGGCCGGCAACGACACCCGCTGCCCGCGGTACCGCATGCACTGCCGCTGAGCGCGGCCACGCCCACCGCCCTGGCCACCCAGCGCAGCCAGCTGGCCGCTTACCTGCGGCAGCTGGTCTCCGGGCCGGATGCCACGAGCGCTTCGGCTCCAGGCCAGGCGGCGGAAGGGCCCCGCGATGCAACAGGCACAGGCCATGCAGCAAAAGGGAGCAGCGACGCGGAGGGCACGGATCACGCTGTCGTGCGTCCTGCCGACGCCCTGCTGCCACACATCAGCTTCACGCTGGCCCATGGCCGCAGCCCGCTGGCACACCGTCAGGTGGTGCTGGCCCGAACCATTCCCGAAGCCATCGCCGCACTGGAGAAACCGGCCAGTCCCGACCATGCAGAGGCAAAGGCAACCGGTCAGGGGCCGCTGGTCTGGCTGTTCTCCGGCCAGGGTGCCCAGTACGCCGGCATGGGACGGCAGCTGTACGAACAGGAGCCGGTCTTTGCCCGCGCCTTCGACGAGGTGGCTGAGGCCATCGGCTCGCTGCCGCAGGCCGCCGAGGACAGCCGGGCCTGGCTGGACAACCTGATTCCGGACGGTCTGCTGAGCGGGAGCGGCCGACACCGGCATCCAGAAACCCGGGTCCGCCGGCAATCCCTGTCCGCAACGAAACCCCCGGCCGGCCATGCCAGCCCGGCGCCCCTGTGCCGACCTGCGCACGCTGGTCTTCGAGGGCAGCGGAGGCCGATCTGGCCCGCACGGCCCTCACCCAGCCCGCCCTGTTCGCCCTCGAATACGCGCTGGCCCGGCTCTGGCAGCATCGTGGCCTGCAGCCGGATGCGGTACTCGGACACAGCCTGGGCGAGTTTGCCGCCGCCGTCATCGCCGGCGTCATGTCCCTGCACGATGCGGCGCGGCTGGTTGCCCTGCGCGGGCAGCTCATCCAGGGACTGCCGGCCGGCATCATGCTGGCGGTACAGCAGTCGGCAGCAGCGATTGCCCCATGGCTGCCGGACGATGTGTCGGTCGCCACCATCAATGCCCCCGAGGCCTGTGTGGTGGCCGGTCCGGCCGTGGCCATCGACATGCTGGCCGCACGGCTGGACGCCGAAAGGGCATCGGCCACCAGCGGCTGAAGACCTCGCACGCCTTCCACTCGGCCATGATGGAACCGGCCGTCTCACCCTTTGCACGGGCCGTGGCCCGGGTATCGCTGTCGGCCCCACGCATCCCGGTCATTTCGGGGCGCACCGGCCAGCCGCTGACCGACGCGGAAGCGACCGACCCGCAGTGGTGGGCCGACCAGCTGCGCGATACCGTCCGCTTTGCCGACGCGGCGCGCACCGCGCTCGCCCGGCATCCCGGGCGCCAGCTTCCTGGAGATCGGCCCCGGTCGCATCCTGGGCAATCTGGTCCGGCGCACGGCTGCCGGCATCGCCGCCGAAAGCGCAGCGCAGGAGGCAGCCGGGGCATCATCCGGTCCTGCGGCCACCGCCGATGGCCGGGGCACCGCACCAGCCACGGACAGCACCCCCACAACGTCGGGCACGACCCGGCATGCGGGCGCCAGCGGCAGGGCAGGGCGCCCAGGCCGGCAGCTTCATCAGCAGCCTCGGCAGCCAGCCGGAGGACGAGGGCCTGATGCTGGCTCGTGCCGATGCCCGGATGTGGTGCGAAGGCCGCCTGCCACGACTGGCTCCCGTGCCGTCGCATGGCCGCCGCCTGCCGCTGCCCACCTATCCGTTCGAAGGCCGCGACTACTGGCTGCCGGCGCCCCTCGGCAGGCATCCCAGCGGGCGCCGTTCGGCGCATCCCATGCCCGGTGCAGGTCTGCCTCCACTGGCAGGCGCTGCCAGTGCGACTCAGTGCGGCCGGTGCGGCCCCGGTACCGGCCTCCGGCGACCGCCAGGCCCTGATTGCCGCCGCGCAGGCCGCCATTGCCGCCCTGCGCCAGGCCCCTGCAGGCATGCTCAGGCCAGTGTCGCCGCCCTGGACGACCCCGGCAGCCAGCACAGGCACGGCACCGGCGGGCACCACGGGCGCAGCACCAGCAGACAGCGCGGATACGGCGCAGGGCAACCGCTGCGGGCACGCCCCGGCAAAGCCGCCGCCGACCCGGCCTCCGGGCCGGCGTCCGCCGCAAATACCGCCACACACCCCGGCGACGGCACGGCGCGCCCTCGGTCACGACACTGGATGCACCGTCGGCTCCGACGGCATCCTCCTCCCCTTCAAACCAATCAAACGAACTGCCTCCCAAACCATGAGCACCAACGACCGCCAGGCGAGACTGCACCAGGAACTCGCCGACACCATCGACGAAGTCTGTGGCATCACCATCGGCGAAGCTGACCGTAGGAGCGCCTTCGTCGATCCGGGCTCGATTCGCTGCTGCTGACCCAGCTGGCCCTGCAGATCAGCGCCACTTCAATGCGCCGGTCAGCTTCCGGCAGCTGATGACCGATCTGCCCACCCCAGCGCCGTGGTCCAGCATCTGGACAGCGTGCTGCCCGCCGATGCCCCTGCCGGCCGCCCCGGCGGCCCAGGCCCCCTGCCGCCGGCCAGGCGGCCTGCGCCCCCGCCGGCCAGACCGGCCCAGATGCCGCTGGTCGCCCAGCCGGCCCAGGTGCCCGTGCTGGCGGCCGCCGTGCCGCCCGGTGCCGTCGACAGTGTGTCGTTCGTACCAGCCAGCAGCTGCAGCTGATGGAGAACCAGCTGCGCCTGCTGACCGGCCAGCCCCCCGTCCTGCCGCCCAGGCCGTCGTCGGCACCACCGAAGTGGCCACGGGATCCACAGCGCCGGCCAGCGCCCCGCAACCCGCGGCTGCAGCACCGGTGCGACCACTGCCGCGCCCCGGGCGGCGATACCGACGAGAAACCCACCGATGACCCGAAAAAGGCCTTCGGCGCCATCGCCCGCATCTACCGCCAGCAGGCCGAGGCCCTGACGCCCCGGCAGGAGGCCCGGCTGGATGCCTTCATCAAGCGCTATGTGGACCGCACCCGCGCCTCGCGCGATCACACCGCCACAGCATCGTCCGCACTCGGCCGACCCGCGGGTGGTCAACGGCTTCCGCCCCCCGCCTGAAGGAGATGATCTACCAGATCGTCATCGAGAAATCGAAGGGCTCGCACCTGTGGGACCTCGATGGCAATGAGTACGTCGACGCCCTGAATGGCTTCGGCATGAGCCTGTTCGGCTGGCAGCCCGACTTCGTGCTCGAGGCCGTCCAGCGCCAGATGGCCCTGGGCTACGAGATCGGCCCGCAGCACCCGCTGGCCGGGCTCCGGTCACCGAACTGGTCTGCGAGATGACCGGCTTCGACCGCGCGGCGCTGTGCAACACCGGCTCCGAGGCCGTGATGGGCTGCGTGCGCATCGCCCGACCGTCACCGGCCGCGAACGCATCGCCGTGTTTGCCGGCTCGTACCACGGCATCTTCGACGAGGTGATCGTGCGGCTGGGAGCCTGCGCGGGCGCTGCCGGCCGCCCCGGCATCATGCCGAACACCGCCGCCAACGTCGTCATCCTGGAATACGGCGATCCGACGCCCCTGCAGTGGGTGCGCGACAACGCCGACAACCTGGCCGCCGTGCTGGTCGAGCCGGTCAGAGTCGCTCGTCCGGACCCGTGCAGCCACGCGAGTTCCTGCACGACCTGCGCCGCATCACCGAGGAATCAGGGTTTCGCTGCTGATCTTCGACGAGGTGGTCACCGGTTTTCCGTACTGGCTCGGGCGGTGCCCAGGCCCACTTCGACATCCGTGCCGACCTGGCCAGCTACGGCAAGGTCATCGGCGGCGGCTTCCCCATCGGCATCATCGCCGGCAAGCGCGCCTACATGGACGCCCTGGACGGTGGCGCCTGGCAGTATGGCGACGATTCGATTCCGACCGTGGGCGTGACCTACTTCGCCGGCACCTTCGTGCGTCACCCGCTGGCACTGGCCGCCCTGCCACGCCGTGCTCACCCACCTGAAGGAGGCTGGCCCGTCGCCGCAGCAGCAGGTCAACGACACCACGGCCCGGCTGGCCGGGCAGCTCAATGCCTTCTGCGAGGAGCACGGTGCGCCGATCCTGGTCAAGCACTTCGCCTCGGTCTGGCGGATCGTCTTCACCGAAGACCACCCGTACCAGGACCTGCTGTTTGCCCAGATGCGCAACCGGGGCATCCACATCCTCGACAACTTCCCGTGCTTTATGACCACGGCACGCGGAAGCTGATGTGGAGGCCATCCGCAAGGCCTTCTGCGACGCCGTGCTGGAACTGCAGGCCGACGGCTTCCCCGCCCGGCAAGACTCGCAGAAGGACACGGTCAGCAAGATGGATCCGAACGATCCGCCGGTACCCGGTGCCCGCCTGGGGCGCGACGCCAGCGGCAAGGCCGCCTGGTTCGTCGCCGACCCGGAGCAGCCGGGCAGCTACATCCAGCTCAAGAACGATCACTGGACCCCTGCGTGCCAACCGCATGACACACGGCCTGCGGTATGCCCCGTCCGGCCGCTGCACCACCCGGCGCAGCAGCCGGATGATCCGAAGGCGCGGCCCGCCGGAACGACCCTTCCGGCACGCCCCGGCACCAGCGCACTCACGCACGTGTCGCGTCCCCGGCCACCGCCTGACCCGTGCAGGCCGTCCGGACCGCCACCGCCGCCCCCATCCGAGAAAGACATCATGGGCCACGAATCCAGCCAATCCTCCTCCCTGCCCGCCGGCCTGGTGCGATGTTGCGGTGGATTTCGACCCTTTGCCTCCGACGCCCCGGTCATCGAACGGGTGATCATCCCCACCGATGCGCAGCGCGAGGTGTGGCTGGCCGACCACGCGAGCCAGGAAGCCTCCCTCGCCTACAACGAGGCCCGTCGAGCTGAGCCCTGAAGGGGCCGCTGGATGATGCCGCCATCGCCCCGCCTGCTGAGGCCTGTCGTGCCGTCTGCGGCCCACCAGGCACTACGGGCCGTGTTCAGCGACGACGGCTCGGAAATGCTGATGCAGACGGTCAGTGCCGCCCCCCTGGTCTTCGAGGTGACCGACCTCCGCGGCCAGGATGCCACCACCCGCGCCCGCCGGCTGTCCGACTGGCGCCAGCAGGCGGTGAGCGAACCCTTCGATCTGGGGGAAAGGTCCGCTCTTTTCGGGCCCACCTGCTGCGCATGGCCGATGACCACGGCGTGCTGCTGCTGGCGGCCCACCACCTGGTCTGTGACGGCTATTCGTTCGGCCTCGTGCTGCGTGATCTGGCCCGCGCCTTCCGGGGCGAGGCGCTGGCGCCCCGTCCCACACCGACTACGCCAACAGCGAGGACCAGTTCACCAGCTCGGCCGATGCCGGTGCCAACGTGCAGTACTGGACGCGCAGTACCAGCAGGACGTGCCTGTCACCGACCTGCCCACCGATCACCCGCGCCCGGCCCGCCGCCAGGTGGCCGCCGGCCGCATCGACCATCTGGTTCCTGCAAACGACTTCGCTCGCCTGCAGCAGGCCGCCCGCAGCCTGCGCCATCAGCCTGTTCTCGTTCCTGCTCGGCGGCTTCGAGCTGCTCATCTCGCGCCTGACCGGCAGTGCCGACGTGGTGGTGGGGGTACCCGCCGCCGGCCAGCTGGCGGCCGAACTGCCCGACATCGTCGGCCACTGCGTGAACCTGCTGCCGGTGCGCAACCGCATCGACACGAAAGCCACCAGCGCCGACTGGCTGGCCGGCGTGCAGCAGCGAGCTGCTCGACTGCCTTCGAGCACCAGCGCTTCACCTTCGGCACGCTGCTGCGCCACCTGGCCCTGAAGCGTGATCCGTCGCGCCTGCCGCTGGTTTCGGTGATGTTCAACCTCGACCAGCGACTGGATCCGGCCATGGTGAGCCTCGACGGCTTCGAGACGCATGTCACCAGCGTGCCGCGCCGCTTCGAGAACTGAACTCTTCTTCAACCTCACCCCGGTCGACGAGGCTGCGCATCGAATGCCAGTACAGCACCGCGCTGTTCGACGATGCCAGCATCCACCAGTGGCTGCAGAGCTACGCCGCGCTGCTGCTCTCCATGGCCGAAGACCCGCAGCGTGCCGTCGGCGCCCAGGCCGCCCTGAGCGATGCCCAGCAGACGCTGCTGGCTCGGCTGGAACGACACCGGACGCCCGCAGAGCCTGAACTGCACCCCGGTATCGTTGATCGACCGCATCGGCCCCACCCAGCTGCGCAAGCTGGCCGTGGCCGATGCCCGGCTACCAGCCTGCAGCTACCGTTCGCCGCTCGACGCCAGCCACCAGCTGGCCGAACGCCTGCAGCAGCGGGGCGTGGGCCCGGGCAGCCTGGTGGGCCTGTGCCCGACCCGGGGCGTGGCCATGGTGGTGGCCCAGTGGGCGTCCGGCGTGCCGGTGCCGCCCACGTGCCGCTGGATCCGGCACTTCCCGCAGGACCGGCTGGCTCCATGGCCGAAGATGCCGCCCTGGCGCTCGTGCTGGCCGATGCCGACACCCTGAGGGTCTGCCAGGCCTTCCAGTGGCCCGCCGACAAGACGCTGCACCATCTCGGCCGAGGAGATCATCTACGACCCCTGCCGGCCGAAGGCGCGTGAAACGCACCTCGACCGCTCGCAGCCCGAGGCCACCGCCTACGTGATCTACACCTCCGGCTCGACCGGCAAGCCCAAGGGGGTGGCCGTGCCCCACCGGCCGCCGCCAACCCGCTGCTGTCGATGGCCCGCCGGCCGGGCATCCGTGCCAGCGACCGGCTGCTGGCCGTGACCACGCTGTCGTTCGACATCGCCCTGCTGGAACTGGTCACGCCGCTGATCGCCGGGGGCACCGTCTACGTGGCCGACCGGGATGACACCGGTGACGGTTACCGCCTGGCCGAACGCCTGTCCCAGTGGAAGATCAGCGTCATGCAGGCCACACGGGCACCTGGCGCCTGCTGCTGGCCGCCGACTGGAAGCCGTCCGCCGGCTTTCGCGCACTGGTCGGGGAGAGCCCCTGCCACTGGACCTGGCCCGCGAACTGACCGCCCTGCCGCTGACACTGTGGAACATGTACGGTCCCACCGAGACCACTGTCTGGTCCACCTGCATGGCAGGTTCCCCGCAGCCGCAGCACATCCGCATCGGTGGCCCCATCGACAACACCCACATCCGCATCGTCGATGCCGATGGCATGGACGTACCGTTCGGCGCGGCCGGCGAGATCCTGATCGGTGGCGAGGGCGTGGCCCAGGGCTACCTGAACCGGCCGGAGCTGACCGGAGAACGCTTCATCCCTCGACACGGCCGCCCCGGCCGCCGCATCTACCGCACCGGCGACCGCAGCCGCTGGCGCCACGACGGCAGCGCTGGAGCACCTGGGCCGGCTCGACCACCAGGTGAAGGTACGCGGCTACCGCATCGAGCTGGGCGAGATCGAAGCGGTCCTGGGCCAGTTCGACGGCATCGCCCAGGTGGTGACCATCGTCCGCGAGGACGTGCCCGGTGACCAGCGTCTGGTGGCCTATCAGGTCGCCGCCCAGCCCGAAGCGGCACGCCACGCGAAGCCAGCCGCAGCGAGGCCAGTGCCCTGCGCGCCCACCTGCGCAAGCAGCTGCCGGACTACATGGTGCCGCAGCACTTCGTCTGGCTGCCCGCCTTCACCCTGCTGCCCAACGGCAAGATCGACCGCATGTACTGCCCCGTCCGGACCAGCTCGCGCGTGGTGACGCCACATCGCCGGCAGCCGCTGCCGGCGCCCCCGGGGCCACCCCGGCCGCAGATGCCACGGCAGCCGGCACGGTCGCCACGGCAGACCCTGCTGCCACCGCCGGCACGGCTGCAGCGGCTTCCGGCACGCCAGCCGGTGATGGCACCCGGCCGTGATGCCCTCAGCCGGCTCATGGCGCATCTGCAAGCTGGCATGGCACATCTGCGAGGCCATGGCACCGCTCCAGGCCAGGGGTACATCGATGCGCGGCCAGGGCATCCCCGCCTGGCGTGACAGCCCGACCGGCGACCTCCACCGGGTCCGACAGCTGATGGCCGAGTACCTGCGCCTGCCGGACCTGCATGCCGACGACTGACTTTGCCAGCGGCGGTCACTCGCTGCTGGGTGCGCAGCTGCTGCAGGCCCCTGGGGACGCGAGCATGGCCTGAAGATCCTGCTGGCCACCCTCTTCGAGGCTCTCCCCACCGCCCATCAGCTGGCCGACTGGCTGCAGTCCGCCCCGCTTCGCCCGCACACCGGCTGCCGGCTCGCCGGCCCCGCGACGGCCTTCGGCGCAGACACCGGCGCCCATGCAGGCACCGGCCATGCCGCAGGGGCGGCCACCGCGGCCTTCCCGGCAGATGCGGCGCCTTCCGCTGGACATCTCCCTGCTGCCGGACAGGCGTTCCATGACGCGGCGCGTCCCCACGACGGCGTCGCTCATGCGGGCGCCGATGCCATCTACACGGGGTCCGACATCCTCACCCGTCGGGAAGACCGCCAGCACGCGCCGCTGTCGCTGATGCAGCAGCGCCTGTACTTCCTCGAATCGATCACCCCGGGCACCCCGGTCTACAACACCCTGTCGGGCCCACCGCCTCACCGGCGAGATGAACGAAGCCGCCTTCCAGCGAGCGCTTCGACCAGCTCTGCCAGCGCCAGCCGATCCTGCGCACCGTCATCCGGCACCGACGACCAGGGCATGCCGCAGCAGACCGTGCTCGACAGCCCTGGACGTGCTCGCTCTTCCCGGCCGTGGATCTGGCGAACCCTGTCCGGCCAGGCCCAGGAAAGAGAGCAGCGCGCGAGGCCATCGACTCGCTGGCGCAGGAACCGATCCCGCTGCACAGCACCCCGCTGTTCCGCACCCGCATGTTCCGTCTGGCCGAAGACCGGCACGTCTGGTTCCTTCATGCCGCACCACATCATCTGGGACGGCTGGTCCTTCGACCTGCTGTATCAGAGAAATGGCGCGGCTCTACGAGCACCAGCTGGCCAATCCGGGCGCCGACAGCCCGCCGCCGCCGCTGGCAGTCGACTATCGGTGACTTCGCCTCTGGCACCACCGCTTCCTGCAGAGCGACGCCCTGCAGCAGCAGGTGGACCACTGGTTGGCCCGCCTCGATCCGGAAGCTGCCGCCGCTGGACCTGCCCGCCGACCGGGAACGTCCGGCCCCGCATGAGCGGCCTGGGCGGCACCCGGAATGGCTGTACCTGCCCGAACGTCTGGTGGCACGCCTGCGCGAACATGCCCGCCTGCAGCACAGCACACCGTTCATGACGCTGCGCTGTCGGTCTGGGCACTGCTGCTGCACGGCCTGTCGGGCCCAGCCCGCCGTACGCATCGGCACGCCGGTGCGGGGCGCGAGCTGCCCGAGCTGGAAACCATCATGGGCTTCTTCGTCAACGCCCTGCCGCTGACCATGCGTTTCTGAAAAAGCCGCCGAAGGAGGATCTCGCCGCCGCCGCTGCAGCGCGTCGCCCCCATCGGCCAGACCCGCACGCTGCTGCCCCCTGCGCCTGCCTCCTCCGCCGCCACCGCCCCGCGCTCCCCGCGTGAGCTGCTGAGCAGGTGCGTGGTCTGGTCATCGAGGCTTTCGGCAACAGTGACGTACCGGCCGACCGCCTGCTGCAGGCGCTGGGCCCGACCCGCGACGAATCCCGTCCGCCGCTGTGGCAGGCCTTCTTCCCTTCCAGGAGGCCACGGCACGCCAGCTGCAGTGGGGCAACCTGCACGACCAGCCCCTGTACGTGCTGCAGCCCGGCACGGCCGAGGACATCGGTCTCTGGTTCCTGGCCAACGGCAACCACATGGTGGGCGGCCTGCAGTACAACACCGACATCTTCGATGCACTGCGCGTACGCCAGATCGCCGAGGCCTACCAGCTGCTGCTGACCCGCTGGCTCGATACCCCCAGTGACACCCCGCTGTCCAAGCTGCTGGCCTGCATCCCGTCCAGCGTGCTGATCGGCGTGTCCCATGCCGACCGTACGGCCGAGGCGCCTGCGGATGGCGGAGGCGACGCGGGCAGCAAGGCGGGAGCCAGCACGACCACCCACAGAACCGCCACGGCCACCCGTGCTTCGAGCGGTGCAGGCCATACCCATCCCGGTCCCGGCGATGCGCAGACACCGGCCACGTGCCGGGCATCGGCGAGGATGTCGGCATCGAGGAAGATCCAGCCACGGCTTCCGAACGCCATGCGGCCCAGCAGGCCGATCACGCCGGACAGTCCCGGTCCGCCCATGGTTCGGCAGCCGGCCAGCCGGATCACGCCGGTGCCCCATCCCCGGCCGGTTCGCCGGCGGCCACGGCGGATACGGCAGAGCACCGGATGCTCCGGCAGCTGCCGCCGGCGGCACCGAGATGGAAGGCATCCTTTCCGAAGTCTGGGGAGACCTGCTCGGTACCGATGACATCCGCCCGGACGACAACTTCTTCGATCTGGGCGGCCACTCGATGCTGGTCATGCAGGCCATCGCCCGCATGGAAGTACGCACCGGCCGTCGCGTCAATCCGCGCCGCTTCGTCTCGAGACCCTGGGCCCAGGTGGCCCGTGCTCATGACGAGGGGCGCCCTACGCCTCCGACCAGCCGGACGATACGGCGGGCAAGAAAGGCGGCGGCCTGATGTCGCGCATGCTGGGTGGCTCTGCGCAGAAGAAATAGACGGCGCAGGACGGCACACTGGATCGGCGGGTTGAGTTCCCGGGCGCGCTCATGAATAAGCCCATGACGCGCCGGGAGCCGGGCCCTTTGCATCCATATGAACCAGGAGATCACCATGCTCACCGTCATCACCGACGCGGCTGGCCTGGCTGCCGCCCAGCAGCAGCTGGGTGCGCAGCTCGCAGGCGGCCCCTGAACCAGACCTGCGAGAGGGACCGTCGCCGGCGGGGTGGCTGCCGCCACGCTGCACTACGGCCCGGCACTGGATCTGTGGCACGTGTACCAGGCGCAGGGCAACAAGCATTTCAACGGCTTCGGCACCGGTGCCCCCCTGCCCGGGAAAAAAATGTCGCTGGCCGCAGAAATCAATTTTCCGGTTCAGGGCCTGTCCTGCGCCCTGTCGGGCGTCTTGCCCGCAATGAGCAGGGACGCATCCATGTCCTGCACCGCGGGAAGATCCGCGGTGGCAAGGCGCTCTTCTTCGAGCTACTATCAGGCCGGCAGGTGAGGCCGACGATGGCGGCAGGCCCGATACCTTTGCGTTGATCGGCACGCTGGACGATGCCGGCTTTCCGCAGCAGATGCGGGATTTCGTGCAGGAAATCCTGCGGATCAAGGCTGCGGCGAAATAGGGCGTGTCACGGACGCATGTCATCTGGGTGCCGGCGCCCCGTCCTTCACGTCCGAGAGGTTCGGAAAGCAGGGTTACGCAAAACGAGACGGGTCCATGGCAGCTCACGTTAGCGACATGCGGCCATGATGCCTGTCTGCCCCGGCGCCACCTCATCAGCCAGCACATGACGGTCCGGATAATCACCCCCGTTCTGCCGACGGTACGGCATGGGCGCATCGGTGAACAGGTTCTCCAGCCGCTGCCGCCACGCCATCGTCGCCCTTTCGGCAGCCGATGCATCCATTCTTCCGGTTCCATAAGCCGCAAAGGTGGGCAGCACGTCCATGCCCGGATAGAAAAGTGCGCCGTGCGTGACCGGAAACAGCAGCCGCTCCAGCGGCCCGTTGATGCCCCGCGGTGAATAATCCCTCTCCGGACCACCCACCGACACGGCCAGCAGGGCGACGCTTGCCGGCAAAAGCCGCCTTCGCCATAGCGATAGCGCATTGCGGCATCCCGGTGCCAGGCTGAGACCGTAGGACCCAGACCCGCTCGATCCAGCCCTTCGCGATGGCCGCGGCATGCCGAACCACTCAGAGCGGAAAGACGAGAATCACCGCGTCGGCAGCCTGCGGTTTTGCCTGCTCGGCCTCCACACTGCCGTCTGGCGGCTGCGGCATAGACATGGCGTGATTCATCGTATGAACGACAGCGCCGTTGTCTATCGAGGCGCTGCGGAAAAATCGTCTGCATCGAAAACGGCCTTCCATTGCATCGCGTACAGATCGGACTGAAGTACGGTGTGCCCCTGTCCGGCCAGTGTCTCTGCCTGCCACCGTGACCAGATGGCGGGTAAACGAGGTCGGCTCCGGGTGGGCATGCACCAGCAGAACCGTCCGCGGATTTTCATTTTCCGGACTCATGTCCGTCCGTGTGTCATTCATCATGCTGTTGTTTCTCCATGCATTCAGCGCCCGACAGGATTGGATCCAGACCCTGGGAGAGGCTCCCTTGCTGCCGCTGGCGATCTCGACATCGGCCTGCCCTGCCGGATTGCAGGACGCCACGATAGGACGCTCTGCGCTATAGTGGAAATGAATTTCGGAAATGACAGGTATTGCCTTGGACAATCCCCTGCGCCGCATCGACCTGAATTTGCTGGTCACGCTCGATGCCCTGCTGGCCGAACACAGCGTGACCCGCGCCGCGAGAGCGGCTGCATCTGCGCAGCCCACGGTCAGCGTGCAGCTGGCACGTCTGCGCCAGATCTTTTCCGATCCCCTGCTGCTGCCCGGCCCGCGCGGCATGCGCCCAACGGCCCGCGCCGATGCCCTGCGCGCGCCCCTGCAACAGGCACTGGCCGGTCTGGCGCAGGCCATCGCACCACCAGCCCCCTTCGACCCCGCCCATGCGCGCGCGAGGTCTAAGCGCATTGCCGCCTCCGACTGCTGCCATCACCATCATCCAGCCGTGCTCGACCCCTGAAAAACAGGCCCCCGGGCATCTGGCTGGCGCTTGTCAATCTGATCCCCCGCCCTGGCGCGGCAGGCCGAACAGGGAGATACCGATCTCGTCTTTCACATCCCGGACGATTCGCCACCCGGTCTGCGCAGCCGGGCCATGTTCACCAGAACACTATGTGCTGGCCGGGCGCCGCGATCATCCCCACCTGAAACGTCGTCCCAGCTGGCCCGGTTCTGCCGGCTGGAACATGCCATCGTGTCACCGGACGGCGGTGGTTTTTCATGGGCATGACCGACCGCGTACTGCAGCAGCGGGGCTGTCCCGCCATGTCGTCGCTGTCGGTCCCACATTTCGGCACGCTGCTGTCGTGCTGGCCAGCACCGATCTGGTGGCTATGGTGCCATCGCGGCTCGTGCAGAACCATGCTGCCCTTGCGCATACAGCCCGCACCCGCTGGACATCCCGGGTTTCGGCATGCACATGCTCTGGCCCGAGCGGCTGCACGCATGATGCGCCCACCAGTGGCTGCGGGACATGATCGCGCGGGAAGTGGCATCATCCGTGCCGCCGGGCAGCTCTGCAATTCCCACCTGTAGCCAATCCCTTCCCTGGGCCCGCTCACCCCACCCGCAGCTCAGCACCCACAAACTTTCACGCCCACCCGCAACCGGCAGCTAGCACTTCCCCAAACGCTCACCCCACCCGCAGCCAGCCCCTCCCCAAAACAATCCGGGGCGCAAACGCCCGTGGCATCGCCATGCCACTTTCCTCCACCCCAGAGGAAAGCAGCGCCATGACCACGCCTGCGCCGCCCCTGCCCACCGTCCACTGCTGGCGCATCGACCTCGATGCGCCCCGGCCCGGCCGGTTCGGACCAGTGGATTGCCACGTCCGAACACGCCCGCGCCGACCGCTTCAGTTCGATTACCTGCAGCGCCGCTGCCGTGCCACCCGCGCCGGTCTGCGCGTGCTGCTGGCCCGCGAGCTGGGCATCCAGCCGGGTGAGGCTCGCTTCGTGCGCAGCGCCCGGGGCAAGCCAGTCTGGACCCGGCACACCAGAGCAACCTGCAGTTCAACCTCACACACAGCGAGCACGTGGCCTGGGTAGCCGTGGGGCCGATGGAGCTGGCATCGACCTGAGGTGCTGGGCCGGCAGGTGAAAATGCTCGACTCCCTGCTGCACCGGGTCACCACCCGGACGAGGGACCAGCTGTTGATGGCCATGCCCGCAGCGCTGCGCGAGCTGGCCTTCTGCTGATGTGGACCCGCAAGGAGTCGCGCTGAAGGCTGGGGCGAGGGCATCTCGGGCATGGGTTCGCTGAACACGCTGGACACCCGACTGCCGGACGTGGATGTGCTCGGACGGTTTCTGCAGCGCCTCCATCCGGTCCATGTCGAGGCCAGCACACGAGCCACCACGGACACGCCGGGAGGCCACCCGTGCACCACTCAGCCAGGGGCACCGGGGGTAGCCGTCCATGCCCCACCGGAAACACCAGCCGGCACCACGCCCCGGCAGACCTTTCCTGCCGATCCACAGAACCATCCTGCCGGCGCTGCACCCCGTGCCTCCGCTGCACTGACGGCTGCCACTGATCACCGCATTCCGGCACTACGCTGCCCCAGGTGCGCATGGTCTATCCTGCCGCCCGCACCAGTGAACTGAAGCCGGTGAGCAGCGGCCGGCACTGTACGCCACCACGCGCTGGACACCTGGGCGGCGAGCTGGTCACCGTCACGGCGCCGGAGCGTTCGAGGTACAGGCGCACGCGTTCCGTTACTGAACCGAACACCCACAATGCCTGCTCCACCCCTTTCCGCCCGGCCCGCACCATGCCCGCGCTGCACCTCGAAGACATCCACCTGACCTGTGAAGCGCACGCCGGTATTCGCTGGCTGAATCTCGTGCTCCGGGAACCACGCATCGGGCTGATCGGCCTGCCAACGGCGCCGGCAAGACCAGTCTGCTGCGGCTGCTGTGCGGCCTGGAAACGCCGGAACGCGGGTGCTTTCACATCGCGCCGGATCGGCCCGGTACACCATCCCCCGCCTCACCGGATGCGACCGCCTCAGCGGCACCGGCCGCCACCCTGTGTGCCCAGAAGCATCTCCGGCACGTTCAGCCTCCTACGGCATCCACCGCGCCCACACCCCGCCTCCTGCGGGCCGGCACACATCGCCACCGGCCACCACCGGGCGACAGGACGACGCCCGAGCATCGGCCTCCGCCCGTCAGCGCTGATGTTCCAGAACCCCGACGACCAGATCATCTTCCCCACCGTAGCCGAGGAACTGGCACTGGGCCTGCAGCCGCAGGGCCTGAAAAAGCGCGAGGCCCTGCAACAGGCACGCAGCTTTCTGGCCGAACGGGGGCTGGAAGGCTGGGCCGACCGCCATCAGCACGCTGAGCCAGGGGCAGCGCCAGCACGTCTGCTGGCTGTCGCTGCTGCTGGCCGGCCCGGCCACCCTGCTGCTCGACGAGACCTACGCCAGTCTGGACCTGCCGGGCCGGGCCCGGCTCTTCCACGATCTGGCCCATACCGACCGCCAGCTGATCGTCTCCACCCACCAGCTGGACCACGTGCGCCCCTACCCGCGTGTGCCGTGGCTGGACCAGGGTCGCATCCGGGCCGACGGCGACGGCGCCAGCGTCTGTGCCGCCTACGAGGCGCATGTCCGGACGCTGGTCGCCGGGCTGCGTGCCACGGACGGTGCCGATGTCACGACAGGCACCCTCCTCAGCCGGCGCGGCGCACCATGGGTAGTCTCTACAGCGACATTCCCTGCTGGCTGCGACCGGGTGCCAGCCGGCCTGGAAAACTAGCCCCTGCTGGTGGTGCTGGGACTGGTGCTTTTCTGGCTGCAGTCGCCTGCGGCCTTCGCCGTGGCCGGTGCACTGGCACTGCTGCTGTGGCTCAGCCTGGGTGCACCGCCTCCCGCCGGCCCGGCGGCTGATGGTGTCCCGGTACTGGTGGCCTCGGGGCTGGTGGCCCTCTTTCCAGCTGTGGATAGGCCGGCGGGACATTGCCGTGTCCGCCACGCTGCGGCTGGCCTGCACGAGGCTGTCTGGGTGTGGCGCTGACCGTCACCACCCGGCCCGCCGCGCTGCTGGACGTGCTCGAACGCCTGCTGCAGCCCCCTGCGGGTACTGGGCCTGTCGCCCGGGCGCATCGCGCTCCAGCTGGGGCTGATGCTGCGCTTTATCGAACACTTCTTCGTGCAGTGGAAGAAACTCGACGAGGCCTGGCGCCTGCGCACCGGCCGGCCCGGTGGCTGGCGGCTGATCGCACCGCTCACCGTCCAGATGCTGCAGACCACCCGCCGCGTGGCCGACGCCCTCTTTGCCCGGCTGGGACGGTAGGAAGCTGGTACGGCAGGAAGAACTGAATCCGGCTCCTTTCGCCACGGTCCCGAAAATTTTTGCAGAACCACTTGCGCGCCAGAAAACTTTCCCTATAATCACGTCCTTCCCGTCGCCCAGATGGCGGAATTGGTAGACGCACCAGGTTCAGGTCCTGGCGCCAGCAATGGTGTGGAGGTTCGAGTCCTCTTCTGGGCACCAATTCATCGGGCTGGTTTTTCCGGTTCGTCCGGTTGCCAGTCTGGCCGAAAGTCCCGCTCAGAGCATTCTGCGGCGGGATTTTTTTCGTCTGTTTTTTCGGCCCTTCCCAACGGCCCCGTCGCTCGGCCTCATGGCCTGAGATGCGAAGCGCTGCAGAGATTTCCCGTGCGCGCCTTGGGGCAAGTATGACCGCCACGTCTTCGTGGACATTCGCCTCCGCACGCGCCTTTGGACGTGCAGGCTGGCGGTTTTCCCCAATACGGTCATCCCGGCCACCCAGTAGAATTGCCGGGATTTGTCCAGCATGCCTTGCGTCCCGCATGCCATGCCGTTCCGGCGAAGCCTGATCCCTGGAGACACCGTCATGAACCAGACCCTGTCGCGACGCAGCGCGCAGCACCTTTCCCAGGTTGCCCTCTTTGCAGCCCTGATGGCCGTACTCGGCTCATCCCCAAGATCGACCTGCCCTTTGGCGTCCTCCCATCACGGCACAGACACTGGGCATCATGCTGGCGGGCTGCCTGCTGGGACCACGCCGCGGCCTGCAGGCGCTGCTGCTGTTCATCGTGGCCGTGGCGGCGGGCCCCCCTGCTGTCGGGAGGCCGTGGCGGACTGGCACCGTTCGTCTCACCCGCGGCCCGGCTACCCTGCACGGCTTTTGCACCGGCCGCCTTCGTGACCGGTCTGGTGATGCAGATGCTGCCCCGCGCCGGCGCACCCATGCAGCTGGCCATCAACGCCTTCATCGCCCTCGATGACCGGTGGCATCCTGTTCCCTGCACGCCATGGGCATCGGAGGGCTGATGGTGCTGGCGCAGATGCCGCTGGACAAAGCCTTTCTGGCCGACATGGCCTTCGTGCCCGGCGACGTGATCAAGTGCCTGCTGTGTGCCGCCATCGTGCACACCATCGCCCGGGCCCTGCCCGACTGGGACTTTCCGGGGCGCAGATCTCCGGAACGCTGAGCACACAGTCCCTGCATCAGTCCCTGAACCGGCCTCGCGCCGGCCCCTGAACTCGGCTCCCGCCGGTAACCCGCCCGCTCCGATCAGCGCCGATCCGCTCCTGTCCGGCACCGGCACCCGACATCCATGACGACCGACACGGCACCGACCCTGACCGGCAGCGGGCCACGGACCACCCTCCCATGGCCGCCGGGCTGGTCCACGCCCCCCTGGCCCGCTGGGCACGGGAGCGCCCCCGGCAACCAGCCATCATCCAGGACGCGCACGGCCCGCACGAACAGCGACTGGACTTTTGCCGGCCTCCATGCGGCCATGCGCGCCTGGTGTCCGCCTGAAGCGGCCATGGCTGGCCAGCGCATCACCCATGCCACCGCTGCCGATACCGTCCTGTTGACCCAGGCAGCCGACCCCCTCACCCCTGCTGACGGCCTTTCTGGGGGTCATCCACAGCGGACGCTGCGCCGCCGTGGCCGATCCGGACTGGCCACCGGCCCTGCTGGCCCGCATGGCAGCCGCGCTGCACATCAAAGACATATTTCCCTCGGCCACGGACAAGATAAACAGGGGTGGCTGAAACACCGTTCCCGGACGATGAGGCGTCTCTCCCGGCGTTCGGCCCACCATCCCCGACACGCCGTTCTACATCGGGTTCACCTCCGGCAGCACGGGCCTGCCCAAGAGCTTTCGGCGTGATCACCGCTCCTGAGTGAAACCTTTCGCGTCACGCTGCAGGACTTCGGTCCCGCCGCGCAGGGCCGGGTGCTGGCACCGGGGCGCATGTCCCCACTCGCTCTTCCTGTTCGGTGCCCTGCTGACTGTGGACGGGCGGCGGTACCGGTGCAGCGCCGCTTCTCGGCCACCCGCACGCTGGCCAGCCTGGCCGATGGCAGCTGCCCGGTCATGGTCGGCGTACCCAGCCAGCTGATGCTGCTGCTGGCCGCCGCCGACCACCGCCGGCACTCGCCCATTCCCCAGCTGCAGCTGCTGCTGGTCAGCGGTGCACGCTGGGCGCACGAACACACGCCAGCCCTGCAGCAGCTGTTTCCGCAGGCGCGCATCATCACCTTCTACGGCGCCTCCGGAAACCCAGCTACATCAGCTGGATGGAAAGTTCAGCCGACACACCGGGCCGATGCCGTGGGGACGGCCCTTCAGCAACGTGCAGATCCACATCTGGCCCCACCCTCTCTGCCCGCGTCAACCCCTGCCCACGCTCAACCCCTGCCCACGTCAACCCTGCCCGCCCCAACCCAGCCTGCCCTCAACCCAGCCCATCCCCAACCCTCGCTCTGCCCCCACGCTGCCCAGCCCCAGCCCCGTCCACGCCGGCGCTGCCCCACCCCCACCGGCCTGATCTGGGTGCGCAGCCCCATGCTGTTCAGCGGCTACGTCAACGACCAGGACGGCACCGCCGCCCTTCGGGTGGGCGACTGGCTGAGCGTGCGTGACGTCGGCTGGCTGGATGCCGAAGGGATGCTGCATCTGACCGGGCGCGAGAACCGCATGATCGTCACCCAGGCCCGCAACCTGTTTCCCGAGGAAGTCGAGGCCCGCTGCATGCCCATCCCGACATCCGGCAGGCCGCCGTGCTGGGCTGCCCTGACCCGCAGCGCGGACAGGTGGTGCACGCCATCGTGCAGGGTGCGGCGACGCCGTTCACCCCATGCATCGCCCGTCCTGCATGCATCTTCGCCCGTCCTGCAGCCACCGGCACTGGCCGCCTGGTGCCGCGAGACGCTCGAGCCCTGGAAAGTGCCGCGCCACTGGTGGATCTGGCCGGGCACGTGGCCGATGACCGCCAGTGGCAAGACCGACCACGCACAGCTGCAGGCGTGGCTGCTCCAGCAGACACGGGAACGGCATCCGTCAGTATCCGCTCCCCCACGACAAACCGGAGCATCCCATGAGCAGCCTCACCCGATGACCATGCCCGTCCCCCTGCTCGCCTGGGTCCGTACCCCGGTCGTGCCGCGCCATGGCGCCCTGCGCCACCACCTGCCGCATACGCTGGCGGCACCGCTGGTCACGCATCTGCTGCAGCAGACCGGCCTGCCGCCAGCAGCCGTGGATGCGCTGCTGCTGGGCAATGCCCTGGGCGCCGGCGGCAACCCGCCCGCATGACGGCACTGGCAGCCGGCCTGCCCCTGCGCTGCATGACGATGACGGTCGAGACCCAGTGCTGCTCCGGACTGGATGCCATTCTGATGGCCGCCACCCAGATTCTGGCCGGGCAGGCCGATGTCGTGATCGCCGGCGGCAGCGAGGCGTGGAGCCGGGCACCGATCCGGCAGCACCGCCCCACCCGGACCGGCGAGGCCGCCCAGCCCTACGAACGTCCCCCTTCACGCCGTGGCCCGAACGCGATCCGATCCCCTGCTGGCTGCGGCCGCCTACGCCGCCCGCCACGGCTGGACACGGACACAGCAGGATGCCTATGCCCGGCAGAGTCATGCACATGCCCTGATGCACCCTGGTGACGGCATTCTGGCGCTGCAGGCCCAACCGCGAGGCTGCAACCATGGCGGCGGCACCCTGCACCCGCGCCGATGCCGATGCCAATGCCAGGAGCGGCAACGGCAACAGTAACGGTCGCAACGACAGCACCAGCAACGACAGCACCAACGGCAGCGGCAACGATGATCGCCGCGCAGCCGCAGCCCCCCACCATCAGCGCCGACACCTACCCGCGCCCGCTGTCCGACCGGCAACTGCAGCGCATGCCCATCCTGATGGCTGAGCCGCCCGATCCGGATGGCGCGGCAGCGCCGGAAGGCCCTGACTGTGCAATCTCCCGTCTGGCCGTGTCACCCCAGGCCGATGGGGCCGCCCTGGTCCTGCTGGCCTCCGAACGGGCCTGCCGCCAGCATGGTCTGCATCCATCCGCGTGGTGGCAGGCCGGCCTCGCGCTCGGCACCGACCCCGAAACACCACTCACCGGTGCCTGGGAGGCTGCCGCGGCGCTGCTGGCCCGGAACACGCCACCGCCCGGCAGCTGGATGCCGTCGAACTGCACGATGCCTTCGCCGTACAGGGACTGGCCTTCGCCCACGCCCTGCAGCAGCAGGGGGTGGACCCGTCCCGTCTCAATGCCTGGGGCGGCGGGCTGGCCCGAGGCCACCCCATTGGGGCATCGGGAGCCATTGCCCTGGTGCAGCTGCTGGCACGATTGCGCCACAGGGCTGGCGCAACCACATGTGCTGACGCAACCATACGGGCTGCCGCCACCGCCTCCGCATGTACGGAAGCAATACGGACATCGCGTCCCCCCCGGCAAAAGCCCCGATTGTTCCCGGCGCACCCGGGCGATCGCCTCGGACTGGCCTGCATCGCAGGCGCCGGCGAACTGGGCAGTGCCGCACTGGTCTCGGTGGCCCGGCACGCCGCCCGGGCAACGAAGCGGCTGACACCCCTGTCGGCCCCCGCCACAGGCGCACACCACCCATCCCCTGCATCTTCCCGGCTGCGCGCGCTGCCTCGCAGCCACCCGGGCCTGACACGTAGTGTCAGGGCATCTGCATGCCCGGAAAACGACCTGTCCGACCATGAAAGCCGACCCCGCCTGTGCTGACGGCCCATCGACCATCCCCACCCCTGCGAAATGCTCCCCCATCACGCTCCGCCCACACGCCCCGTCCATGGCGACGATCATGCCGCCAGCCCGCAAAAGGCCATGCCCAGCTCCGCGCTCCGGCACCGTCGCACGCCCATGCTGGCCGTGCTCATCGCCCTGTGCCTGCTGTCGGCCCCGGGGCCCCGGAGCAGCCAGTCCACCCCAGCGCTCCAGCGAGCGCAGCATGCCCGACCCCACGCCGGGCGTGATCCGCGTCACAGCCTCGCGCATCGATGACCAGTACCGCCGGCGGCCGTTCTCGCGCATGTATGCCATCGAACTGGACCATGACATACGTGCCTACCGTTTCGTGCGTGATGCCAGCAGGGCGCATGCTCGATGCCTGGCGGCCACACTGGGAAAAACTGGCCCATCTGGCCGACCCGATCACACACGCCCTGAAGGAGCCGCAGAACGCAGGCCCGAAAACCGAGGTACTGGTGCGCCATTACGACTATCCCAACGCCAGCACCCGTCATCCCACCACCATCAGCCGGCCCAGCGTGGAACCCGGCAAACGCTACGAGGTGCGCTTCGAGTACCGGCAGGCCGGCGGCAGGACCGTCCCGGTACGGATCACGGAAACCGGCTACAGCCATGGCCGGCGGGTGCAGCGCACCAGTGTCCTGCAGTACAGCGACGAGGGCGTGCTGACGCACATCGATGGCCCCCGGCCCGGCACCGACGACCTGCTGCGGGTTGAAATGTCGCCGCAGTCCGGCGACATCGTGCAGGTGGCCCGCGAAGACCGCCCGTTCGACCTGCGCGTCTACGACGGGTTGGGACACGAGGTGCCGGTCAACCGCATCAGCTGGCTGTACAGCGCACTCGCCTGGTATCAGGACACCGTCGCGCCGGGCGGCTACCCGATGGCAGGCGTGGTGGTACCACAGCGCGACGACAGCGGCATCCGCCTGGAGATCGACGATTTCAACCGCATCGTGCGTGCCGACAGCCCCGATACGGGTGCCACCGTGTACACGTATGATGAATCGGACCGCGTGATGGAGGTGCGTGAAGCCGACGGTGCCCATGCCCGTTACGAGCATGATGCCTACGACCGCCTGGTCCGCCAGAGCCTGGCCGCGCAGGGCGGCCCGGCCGAAGTGACACGTTACCAGTACTTCGGCCCGTGGCTGGTAGGGGTGGATGCGCCGCATGTAATGGAGCGCTATACCTACGACGAGCAGTACCGGCTGGAGCAGCGCGACGTGGACATCCGCATCGGCGGTGCCCCCGCGACATCCACTTCCGGACACGCTACCACACACCGGCACCTCCCGGCGGCCGGTAGAGCTGACCCTGCCCGGCGGGCACGTCTCGATTACAGCGGCACGCCGGATGACGTTCGTGTCGGCGCCGGCAACTTCGAGGTCAACACACGATCGGCCTGGCTGCCCGGCGCCCCCGCCGGCCACGCCACACCGGCCGGTCGCCACGGTGAGCCCGACACGGACCCCGGCACCGACGCACCCATGCTCTACCGCCGTGTGACCGGCACCCGTGACGGCCAGGACGTACAGGCCTGGCATTTCGGCAATGGCACCGGCCGCGACGCCACGTTCGACCGCCGCTATGGCTGACCCTGCTGCGCGATGGCAGCAATCCCAGCCGGGCGGCCAGCGATTACCTGCGCTTTGCCATGTATCGCCGGTTCGGCCAGCACAGGCAGCTGCACCGGGCGCTGCTGGGCACCTATTCGATGTACCAGATGGATGAGCGCAACCGCCTGCACATTGCCCAGGAGGAGCGCAGCAGCCATCGCATTGCCCCCGACGGCGGCGTGCTTCCCGGCATCGACTCATCCGAAAAAACGTTCTCGTGGTGGTATGACTGGGATGCAAACGGCGACCGGACCCGCACGGCCTGGGAAGACCGTCTGGCCGCCCGCAGCCCCGAGGCCATGCGTGCAGCGCGCCAGGCAGCCGCCCGTCGGGGCGATGCCAGCGCCCCCGCTGCCCTGCCCACCTACAACGGCACCGGAGTGTCGGCGCTGGAATACACGCAGAAAACGTCCTGACGTGCCAGGCACCCACCGGATCGCCGGTGTCCGCCACGACGCATCCGGCCGGATGCTGGACTGGAACGGCTGGTCACTCGACTGGCATCCGGGAGGCGTCATCAGCCAGATGCGCCATCAGGACGGCCGGCAGGTACGCTACTTCTACAACCACCACGGTGAGCGGATTGCCCGCCAGGAGGGCAGCGACTGGCGCTTCTACGACTACGCCGACGGCCGCCTGCAAACCGAGGAACGCCTGTCACAGCCGCGCCTGCGCCACTGGTGGTATCAGGACCAGCTACCCGTGCTGCTGGATCGAGGCGCCGGCAGCCGCCAGTGCCGTGCCCGACCGCCCGGGACGTGCAATCCCAACATCCGGACATCCCGGCAGCCCGGACCGCACCCGGTCGTGGCTCACCGGGGGCAACGGCACACCGCACAGTCAGGATGCCGGCACGCTGGCCACGATGCAGGGCGCCACGGAAGCGCCGGCGACGCCTGGCGCGTGCAATGGTTCCACCTCGACAGGCGGGGCTTTCCGTACGCGCTGACCAACGAACAGGGCGAGATCACCTGGGCCCTGGCCAGCGGTCCGTTCGGCGAGATCCTGCCGGCCGTGCCCCTGCAGACCGAATGGCCCTGGCCCGCGCCTGCCGGACACCGGCCCAGGCGATGGCGCGACGCCGACCCGCTGCTGCGCTTCCCGATGCAGTGGGCCGACGGGACCACCGGCCTGAACAGCAGCCCGGCCGGTGATTACGATCCGTTCCTGGGCCGCTATCTGCAGCCCTCGCCCACGGCACGCCCGGGCGAGAAACCCTACCTGTTCAGCTGGGGCTACCCGCTGCAGGCCCGCTTCGAGGCCTCACCGGATACCGGCCGCTGACGGCTGCCAGCGCCCGAACGCAACACCAGTCACCGAACACCGTGCCGATACCCGCATGCAGCACCGCAACGCAGTACCAGACGGCACGGGTATCGGGCAGCCCGCGTATCCGGCGGCACCGTCGGCTACCGCCGCGCAATGACCAGAAGCCCCGCCACGATCAGGCTGGCACCCATGGCCATGCGCGGCGTGATGGCCTCGCGCAGCAGAATCCAGGCCAGCACCATGGCCACCACCACGCTGCCCTTGTCGATCAGCGCCACGGTGGCCACCTGCCCTTCCTTGATGGCCTTGTAATAGAAAAATCCACGACAGCGCCGTGGTCGCCCCTGAAATGGCCAGCCACAGCACGGCCCGGCCATCGAGTTTCTGCAGTTCGGACGGCTGCACGAACATCAGGGCGAAGATGAACACAAAGCCGCAGACGAAGACCGTGCGCACGCTCAGGCCCCAGCTCTGCCGACACGTTCTCCATGCCCATCTTGGCAATCACCGAGGTGAAGCCTGCAAACAGCATGGACAGCACCGCGTAGAAATCCAGCGTTCCATCATTTTTATCAGCCCATGACACCCGCTACACCTGCGCCAGCGCCTGTTCGATATCGGCCAGGATGTCATCCACGTCCTCGATGCCGATGGACAGCCGCACCAGCCCCGCCGGCACGCCGGCCCGGGCCAGTTCCTCATCGTTGAGCTGACGGTGCGTGGTGGATGCCGGATGACAGGCCAGCGTCTTTGCATCACCGATGTTCACCAGCCGGTAGATGAGCTGCAGGGCATCGATGAAGCGCATGCCGGCCTCGATGCCGCCCTTCAGCTCGAAGCTCAGAATGCCCGACGCCCGGCCGCCGCAGATGCGCCGCGCCGTGGCATGGTAGGGGCTGTCGGTCAGCCCCGCGTAATTCCACGCACCACCTTCGGGTGCTTCTGCAGCCACTGGGCCACCGCCAGCGCATTGCTGCAGTGGCGCTCCATGCGCAGCGCCAGCGTCTCCAGCCCCTGCAGCAGCAGGAAGGCATTGAAGGGCGACAGCGCCGCGCCGGTATTGCGCAGCGGCACCACCCGGCAGCGGGCAATGTAGCCGCCTCGCCGAGATGCCTCGGTATACACCACCCCGTGGTAGGACGGGTCCGGGTTGCTGAACAGCGGGAAACGCTGTGCGTGTTCCTTCCAGTCGAATTTTCCGCTGTCGACGATGGCACCCCCCAGCGTGGTGCCGTGTCCACCAATGTATTTGGTCAGTGAATGCACGACGATGTGCGCCCCGTGTTCGAACGGCCGGCACAGGTACGGCGTGGCCACCGTGTATCGACGATCAGCGGCACGCCATGCCGCTCGGCCATCGCCGCCCAGGCGGCCAGATCGACCACGTTGCCGGCCGGATTGCCGATCGACTCGCAAAAGAGCGCGCGGGTGTCGTCGTCGATGGCTGCCTCCAGCCCGGCCAGATCATCATGGGCCACGAAGCGGCACGTCACGCCCTGATTGGGCAGCGAATGCGCAAACAGGTTGTAGGTACCCCCATAGAGCTGGCTGGTCGAGACGATGTTGCTGCCCGGTGAGCACAGCACCTGCAGCGCATAGGCAATGGCCGACATGCCCGAGGCCAGTGCCAGCGCGCCCACCCCGCCTTCCAGCGCCGCCACCCGGGCTTCGAGCACCGCATGGGTAGGGTTCATCATGCGCGTGTAGATGTTGCCGGGCACGGCCAGGTTGAACAGGTCGGCCCCGTGCTGGCTGTCGTCGAAGGTGTAGGACGTGGTCTGGTACACCGGCACCGCCGCAGCACGTGTGGTCGGGTCGCTGTGATAACCGGCGTGAATGGCCGTGGTCGAAAACTTCATGATGTGCTCCTCATGCGTGGGAATCTCCGTAAAGGACCCGCTGCAAAAATCAGCGAGCGCCTTGAGTCCAGGATCGGGATGAGCCAGAAGGCACCATGTCCCGGCAATGGCAGGATCATTGGCGCCAAATGGCAACGCACTGGATCGCCCGGGCATGGGAACATCACCCCCGCATGGGCGCAGGGCTTGCCAGCGAAACTGTGGTGCAAACGCCCTAAACTCACGCCTTTTGCCCAGCCGCCGGACCGTGCGCGGGCAGGCCCGGCCGTGCCACCGGGTCCCTGTGCCGGCCGGGTCCGGATTCCGATGATATTCAAGCCCGCTTCCCGTCCCTCCGCATCCCCCATCCCCGTCCGGCAACCCCAGCCCGCCCCTGCCGCGCGCCCTCTCCCTCCGGCAACCTCGCCCCGAGCCACTGCGCGCGCCCTCCCTCCGGCAACCTCGCCCCGAACCGCTTCACACCTCCTCCCTCCGGCGGCTGCGGTGCTGGCTGGCAGCCCTGCCGCGCACGATCCACGACGTCGGGCTGCCCCTGCTGCTGGTGGGCCTGCTGCGGGGCTGGCTGCGGCACCTGCCCAGGCGGCACAGCAACTGGCCCCCGTGGCGCCACGCCTGCCGTGCAGCCTCAACAGCTTCGGCGACATCTCGCTGGCCGAGGCACCGGCGCAGGTCACGGCCGTCAGCACCGAAACCGTGCGTGGCAAGCCCATGTGCCTGATTGCGGGCGTCATCTCGCCGCAGATCCGCTTCATCGTGCGCCTGCCCCAGCAGGGCTGGACCCAGCGCTACCTGCAGACCGGCTGCGGCGGCCTGTGCGGACGACTGGCCATCGGCTCGCCGCAGCGTGACTGTTCGTTCGAAAGGATGGCTCGCTGGCCATGGCCTCCACCGACATGGGCCATGTCAGTGGCGCGGGCGGCATCTGGGCCGCCGCCGACATGCAGCTGCGCGTGGACTTCGGCTACCGCGCCGTGCACGTCACCAGCCTGATCGCCAAAGAGCTGATCCGGCGCTATTACGGACAGGCACCGAAGTTTTCCCTACTTTTCGGGGTGCTCCGATGGTGGCCGCGAGGCGCTGATGGCCGCCCAGCGCTACGCGGAAGACTTCGATGGCATAGCCGCCGGCGCCCCTCGCTGATCTTTACCGTGCAGAACAGCATGTACCACGGCTGGAATGCCCGCGTCGTGCGCCCCGACAGCGACCGCCCCACCATCACCGAGGACGATCTGCCCATCCTGCAGCGGCGGGCCGTGCAGCAGTGCGATGCCGCCGATGGCACCCGGGACGGCCTGATCAGCGATCCCACCTGCACGGTCGATCCCCACCAGTGGATCTGCCCGGAACCTCCGGATGCCGCTCATGTTTCCGGGGCTTCCCAGGCACCGGGCGCCACCGGCACGACCGGCACAACCAGCCAGACGAACCCGACTGGCCCGACGGCCGTGACCGGTTCGTGAACACCCCCGAACACCCCAACCAACCCGGCCGCCTCCGGCGGCTATGCCAATGCCTTCACCCGCTCGGACGAGCGCAGCTGCATTTCGGCCCGCACCGCCGACGCCGTGGCCCTGAGATCTGCCAGGGGTGCCCACGACGGCGAACACCGGCTGGTTCCCGGCTCGGCCCCTGCCGGGCCTCGGAACTGGCCTGGCTACGCGTGATCGTGCCCTGCAACGCCGTGCTGCAGCGCCAGACCCACCAGCGCTCGGCCGATGACATCGTACCTCGCTGCATCCGGCCCCCGGCCCAGAGACACCGCTGCATCCTGCACGCGACCTGCCGCGCGATGCCAGCCACCCCCGGCAGGAAGGCCCGGCCCTGAGCCGCACGCCCCCGCACACGCCATGGTTCCCCTGCGCAGCCCGGCCCGCCGGGACCGGCCGCAGCCCAGCAGCGACGGCGGGCCGCCGCCAGCGCCGGCACGGCCATCGACCAGGTCGTCCTGCCGCCCTCGGCCCGCACCGTCAGCCTCAAATCGTCCAGCGACATCATTCCCGCGCTGGCCTATCGGGCCGTTTCTGATCCCCCACTGAAGCTGGCCAGCTTCCGCTTCACCCGCGAGAACCTGCGAAGCTGGCCCCATGCACGCCCTGCTCGATGCCAGCAACCCCGACCTGTCGGCCTTTCGCAAGGCCGGCGGCAAGCTGCTGATGTGGCACGGCCTGTCCGACGCGAACATCACGCCGATGAATGCCATCGGCTACTGGCAGGCCGTGCGCGACACCCTGCACCCCGACCCCCTGGACGGACAGGACGGCCCCAGCAACACCGATCCCCGGCTGGACGACCTGATGCGCCTCTTCCTGAGTCCCCGGCATGTCACCGTGATCGCGGCGAGGGCTGGGGCAGTCTGGACCACTACCCCGCTGATGGACTGGGTGGAAGACGGCAAGGCCCCCGAGACCCTGGATGCTGCCGCCACCGAGGCCGATGCCGACGCCGGACGGATACGGCCCATTCACCGCTTTCCGTACCTGACCGTGCTCAGGCCGGGCGGCGATCCGAAGCGTTCCCAGGACTGGCAGCGGGGCCGCCGCCATCGGCATCGACCCCGCAGCTGTACCGGCGCTGCCGGCGCCGACTTCTTCCAGCCGGCTGCAGCCTGCGCGCTTCTCGGGCTCGCAGTTCAGCTGCCGGCCCTGAAGAGCGCTGAACGAACCGGTCTGGCCGACTTGTCCCGATCGGACCGGCCCCGCTATGCTGACTCATCTTCATCATCCCCCGCATGAAGGGTCCGCCCGGCTGTCCGGCCGCCGCAGGCACCCGGCTGGTGAGAACCCGCACCTCCGTTCCATGTCCAGCCACTTTCGTCCTCGCCTCGTCACCTCCACCCCGCACGGCACGCCCGATGCAGCCCCTGCGCCCTGCCCCGCAGAGAAAACAGCCTGCGGCTGCGCCCACTGGAACGCGAGGACCTGCGCCTTCGTGCACCAGCTCGACAACAACGCCAACGTGATGCGCTACTGGTTTCGAAGAGCCCTTCGAAACCTTGCCGAGCTATCCGCCCCTGTATGACGAACACATCCACGACCAGCGCGAGCGCCGCTTCGTGGTCGAATCCTATGGCAAGAGCGTAGGGCTGGTGGAACTGGTGGAAATCGACCACGTGCACCGCCGCGCCGAGTTCCAGATCATCATCGCCCCCGACCACCAGGGCCGCGGCATTGCCTCGAAGGCCGCCCGGCTGGCCATGGAATACGGCTTCCAGCGTGCTGATCTCTACAAGATCTACCTGATCGTCGACCGCGACAACCACAAGGCCATGCACATCTACCAGAAGCTCGGCTTTCAGGTGGAAGGCGAACTGAAGCACGAGTTCTTCATCAACGGCCAGTACCGCGACGTGATCCGCATGTGCCTGTTCCAGCACGAGTTCCTGGCCACCAACCGGCCGGGCGCGTCCTCCGGCCTGGTGAGGCCGACGGCCCAGTAGCGCGCGTCATGGATTCATCACGCACCGGCGAAGGAGTCCCCAGCCAGGCGGCTCACATCAGCCAGGAGGCACGCGCCAGCCAGGAGGCCCCGGGCATGGCCTGCGGCCATCCCCCTACGACCACCACGACCGTCACCCAGGCACGAGAAGGCGCCACAGCAGCCACACCATGTCGCACCAGGCCCGCACCACGCCCGTCCGGCCTCCGGCGCTGGCTGCTGCTGCTCATGGTCAGTCTGGGCCTGCTGCTGGTCACCGTGGACATCACCATCCTGCTCACGGCCCTGCCGGTGCTCACGCACGACCTGCACGCCAGCACCACCGAGGGGCTGTGGATCGTCAATGCCTACCCGCTCTTTTCCACGGGCCCTGCTGCTCAGCGCCGGCACCTGGGCGACCGCATCGGCCACCGGCGCACCTTTCTGGCAGGCCTGCTGATCTTCGGACTGGCCTCCCTGCTGGCCGCCTTTTCCGGTTCCGGTGGGTATGCTGGTCGCGGCACGGATCACTGCAGGCGGTGGGCGCCTCGGCCATGCTCCCGGCCACCCTGGCTCTCATCCGTGTGGGCTTCGACGACGAGCGCGAGCGTGCCCTGGCCATTTCCATCTGGGCCGCCCTGTCGCTCGTGGGGGCCATCCTGGGCCCGCTGCTGGGCGGCTGGCTGCTGGCCCACTGCCGCTGGGGATCGCTCTTCCTGATCAATAGTGCGGTGATTGCCCTCACCTTCGCCGGCAGCTGGTTCGTATTTGAACACCGACCCCTGACGCCGCCCCCGGGATCTGCCGTCCTCGGTACTGGCCCTGTTCGCCCTGTCATCCCTGGTGCTGATCATCAAGACGCTGGCCCATCCACCACTGGATCTGCCGGTGACGGCTGCAGCCGGCGTGGGCGGAGCAGGCAGCAGCCGCCTTCGTGCACGCGGCAGCACCGCCTGACAACATCCCGCTGCTGGATTTTTCGCTGTTTCGCAACCGGGCCTTTGCCGCCGGCGTGCTGGGTGCCATATCGGTCACCTTCACCACCGGTGGCGTGCTGCTGGGCGTCTCGCAGCGCTTTCAGTGGGTGGCCGGCTACAGCCCGCTGGAAAGCGGCCTGCTGGCCTCGGTGCTCTTCGCCGGCACCCTGCCCAGCGCCATCCTCGGTGGTCTGTGGACGCACCGGCTGGGTCTGCGCACACTGATTGCCGGCGGCCTGGCACTGGCAGCCGTGGGCATGCTGGTGGCCGCACAGGCGCTGCCATGGCATGCAGCCTCCCTGCATGAGACCGTACCCGCCATGGCCTCCGTGACCGCAGACACCATTCATCCCGCCAGCCGGAACGGCCTGGCCTGGCTGGTCGGCGGGCTGCTGCTGGCCGGCTTTGGACTGGGTGCCACCATTTCGGTGGCCTCCACCACCATCGTCGAAAGCGCCCCCCCCGAACGGGCCGGCATGGCCTCTTCGGTGGAGGAGGTGTCGTACGAGTTCGGCGCCCTGCTCGCCATCGCCGTGCAGGGCAGCCTGCTGTCCGGACTCTACGTTGTCTTCATCGAACTTCCCCGGCACGATCCGGCCGCGGGCACCGACATCGCCACCACGCTGGAATGGGCCGCCCGGGCCCGGCCAGGCTGCATCACAGACAACAACCCCGACGGACCTGCAGCAGCCGGCAGCGGGAGCCACCAGCCTGGCGACTGCTCTCGTGCAGGCCGCCCACGTCGCCTTCGACCGCAGCTACACCGTGGTGATGTACGTCAGCGCGCTGTTCCTGGCGCTGGGCGCCTTCGTGACCGGGAAGCTGCTGGGCAGTGTGTCTCCTCCACCCCGGCCTCCGGTACCGTGAACGTGTGTCAGGCGTGCTTGTTGCGGTTCTTCGCCCCGCCCTGACGGGCCTTGAAGCGCGGATTGGACTTGCAGATGACATAGATGCGGCCACGACGGCGCACGATCTGGCAGTCACGCGAACGTTTCTTGGCTTCCTTCAGGGACGACAGCACTTGCATGGGGGCACTCCTGTTGTGTGGGACGGCCAGCGCCACGGGCAGCCCCTGGCCACCCGACGCGCCATCCGGCCGTTCTGTGTGCCGCTGATGATACTGCATTCTCAATAGCAAATAAACCCGACGTCTTGCAGGGACGATGAACGAGAAAACACGGCGCGCGACCGGCCAGCGTTGTACTTGACTCCTGTCAGAAAAAGCCTATACTATTTCTGAGCCTACAGGAGAAGATCATGGCTTCACTTTCCCAGCAGATTCTCGAACATGCAGCCCGGCAGCCGGAAGGTACCCCGCTGCTGGCCCGCGCATTGCTGCATCTGGGCAAGCGCGCAGCCATCGATCGAGACCCTTTCACGCCTGCAGCGACGTGGCCAGCTGTTGCGTGTGGCCGAGGGCATCTACGTGCTGCCGGTTCAGACACGCTTTGGCAGTCACGCTCCGGGGGCAGCACGCGTCATCGAAGGTCTCGCCCGGCAACGCGGCGGAAAACCATCGTGCCGCACGGCGCCGCCGCAGCCAATGCACTGGGCCTGACCCCCCAGGTTCCCACCCGCGCCATCTACCTCACCTCCGGCCCTGACCGGAAGCTGCAGCTGGGCCGGCAAACCGTCGAACTGCGTCATGCTCCCGCCTGGCAGCTGCTGTTGCCGGGCCAGCCCGCGGGCGAGGCCGTTCGGGCTCTGGCCTGGAACGGCCCCCAGGAAGCCACCCGAAGTCTCGAGATACTGCGCAGCCGGCTTCCGCCTGCCGCACAGAATGCGCTTGCCCACGCCCGGGCACAGCTGCCCGTCCAGCTGGCCAGAAAATCAGCAGCCACCTTGCGGCCGCCTGATCCATCATGTCTGAATCCTTCTTCGGCCTTTCGCCTGAAGACCAGCTGAGCCGCACTCGAGCATGCTGCCCATGCCAGTAGTCGCCCTCCCCACCTGCTCGAAAAGGACATCTGGGTCGTATGGGTGCTCCAGCAGCTCTTTCGTGCGCCTTTCGGCGACGATCTCGTTTTCAAGGGGTGGCACTCCCTGTCCAAGGCGTGGCGTATGTCATCGAACGATTTTCGGAAGACATCGACCTCACATACGATATCCGGGCCAGTGCGCAGCATTCCGGACGGATCATGGGACCGCACCCCTGCCCGCATCCCCCAGTCAGGAAAAGAAGTGGAGCAAAGCCATCCGCACGCGCCTGACCGAATGGGTACAAAACCATTGCCACCTTTCTGGCGGCCCGGCTGGCCAGCGCAGCCCCCACGGCCAACCTCCGTCCGGGCAGGACAGGATCTTCATCGACTATCCCGCCCTGGCCCAGGGAACTGGCTATGTGACGGCATCCGTCATGCTCGAATTCGGTGCACGCTCCACCGGAGAACCAGCAGAACAGCGGCATATCGTCTGCGATAGCTAGCCGGTCATTAAAAAATCTCTGTTTCAGGAAGCGTCGTACGGGCCATGCGTGCAGAGCGCACCTTCTGGGAAAGGCAACCGCCATCCATGTGTTCTGCCGGCAGGGCAACTTTCGTGGCGGCAACCGGTTTTCACGTCACTGGCACGACGTGGCCAGGCTCGATGAACATGGCTTTGCCGACAAAGCCATCCAGGATCGCGAACTTGCCAGAGCCGTGGCGCAGCACAAGGCATGTTCTTCCGCGAAAAGGATGCACGGAACACCGATCGACTATCTGGCAGCCATCCAGGGACGACTGCAACTCGTGCGTCTGCCGATGCTCGGACAAGGCTGGCGGCCGATTACGAACGCATGATCGCCGACGGCCTGTTCCTGAACGACGCCGTTTCGTTCGAAGCACTCATGGCCCACTGTGCACACATCGAACGTAAGATCAACCGTCTGTAAAAGCCCCATCACAACCACCTGATCCAACAGGCCCCGAACCCTCCCCTGTCTTTCACCTGAAGACCCGGTGAGGCCCCATCACGGCCTCTTGAACCCCTGCAGCGCCGCCTCCACCCGGGCGCGGGTGACGCAGCCCTCCAGATGGTCGTTGACCAGACCCATCGACTGCATGAAGGCGAACATCGTGGTGGGCCCCACGAACTTCCAGCCACGCGCCTTCAGCGCCTTTGACAGGCGGACCGACTCGGGCGAGGTGGTGCGGCTCTGGGGCGTTTCCTGACGCGGCGGCGCAAACTGCCAGATGAAGCGGGCCAGCGACCCCGCCTCTTCCACCAGCCGGCAGGCGCAGCCGGCGTTGTGGATGACGGCCTCGATCTTGCCGCGATGGCGCACGATGCCGCTGTCCTGCAGCAGCCTGTCCACATCGGCCGGCCCGAAAAGGGCCAGCCGCCGGAAATCGAAGCCGCAAAAGGCAGCCCGGAACGCCTCGCGCTTGGCCAGGATGGTGCGCCAGCTCAGGCCCGCCTGAAAGCCCTCCAGCAGATTTTCTCGAACAGGCGCACATCATCGGCCACCGGAGAGCCCCCATTCATGGTCGTGATAGTGCTGCAGCTGGGCACTGGCAGCGCACCAGTCGCAGCGCGACTGGCCGTCCGGAGCAGCGAACAGGTCTGGCATGGCAAGGCTCCCGATATCGTCATTCCGTCCAGCATCTTACCGCGCCGTCATGGACGCCTGCCGTTACCTCTGTCCACAAAGTGATGCCGACGCCCCCGGCCCCAAAGCAGTTACCATCACGGTCCGGTTCCCCGTTTCCATCCCGCTTCACCGCCCCATGCCCACATCCAGTCCCGACCTCTCCGCCCACACGCCGATGATGCGGCAGTACCTGAGCCTTAAGGCCGAGCATCCGGATGTGCTGCTCTTCTACCGGATGGGCGACTTCTACGAGATGTTCTACGAGGACGCGCGAAGGCCGCTGCAGCTGCTGTCGATCACCCTCACCAAACGCGGCACCTCGGCCCGGCGAGCCCATTCCATGGCCGGCGTGCCGGTGCGCGCAGCTGGAACAGTATCTGGCACGGCTGGTGGCACTGGGCCAGTCGGTGGCCATCTGCGCGAACAGATCGGCGATCCAGCCACCAGCAAGGGCCCGGTGGAACGCAGGTGGTGCGCACCATCACGCCCCGGCACCCTCACCGATGCCGGCCTGCTGCCCGAACGCGAAGACCGGCCGCTGGCCGCCGTCGTGTTCACGGAACGCAGCCGCAGCGGGGAGCCGCCGCCCACAGCCGCCGGGGAACGGGTCAGGGCAGCACGGAAGCGGGACGCGGCGCAGGAACACAGGCCATGGCCCGCTGGCCACCGTCGTGGCCGCCAGTGGCCGCTGCACCCTCACCACCCTGCCCGAGTCCGAGCTGGAAGCCGAGATCGAGCGCATCGCCCCGGGCGAGCTGCTGGTGTCGGAATCGGCGGCCCGCAACCGGGTGGTGCTGCTCGAACGCATCCGCCTGCATGCGCGCACCGCACCGGTCATGCCCATTCTCACCCGCCCCGACTGGCAGTTCGATGCCCAGCGCGGCGGCCGTACCCTGTGCGAGGCCCTGGGCATCCAGACCCTGCACGCCACCGAGCTGCAGGACGACGAGAGCCGAGCCAGGCCGCCATGGGTGCACTGCTGCTCTATCTGGGCCAGAACATCGGCCAGCCGTTCCGGCACCTGCAGCCCATCCAGCGGATACCGCGCGAGGCACACATCATCATCGACCAGGTGGCCCGGCGCAATCTGGAGCTGGTCCGTCCCCTGCAGGAAGAACAGGGCCCCACGCTGACTGTCGCGCATGGACCGCTGCGCCACCTCGGCCGGCAGCCGCCTGCTGCGTGACTGGCTGCTGGCCCCGCTGCGGGATCGCGACGCCGTGCGCAGCCGCCAGGCCCTGGTGGCCCCTGCTGCTGCAGAAAGATCTGCAGTATCCCATCAAGCGGCTGCTCGACCAGGCCTCCGACATCGAGCGCATCGTCTCGCGCATCATGCTGGGCAGTGCCCGGCCGCGCGAGCTGGTGGCGCTGCGCGACAGCCTGCCGGTGCTGGGCGCCTGTGTGGCCCAGCTGCAGGCCCCGCTGGGGCAGGACGCCGATACCGAACCTGCCCGCTGCAGGCGCTGCGGTGGCTGGACGAAGCAGCCCAGGTCGATCCGGCCATTGCCGAACGCCTGGGCGCCACCCTGCTGGACGAACCCGCCTCGATGATCCGCGACGGCGGCTGATCCGACCGGTTTCGACGCCCAGCTTGATGAGCTGCGCGCCATCGACACCGGCTGCGACGCCTTCCTGGCGGACATGGAAACCCGCGAACGTGAACGCACCGGCATTCCCACCCTGAAGGTCGGCTACAACAGCGTGCACGGCTACCACATCGGTGGGCCGCAGCCATGCCGACCACGTGCCCACCGAGTACCGCCGCCGCCAGACGCTCAAGGCCGCCGAACGCTACATCACCCCCGAGCTGAAGGCCTTCGAGGACAAGGCGCTGTCGGCGCGCGAACGGGCACTGGCCGCGAGACGGGTGCTGTACGAGGGCGCTGCTGGCCGAACTGCGCCCGCACACGGCCGCCCTGCAGCGGCTGGCCCGGCGGACTGGCCCATCTGGACGTCTGCCCAGGCCTTTGCCGAGGTGGCCGGCCAGGCCGGCTGGAGCCGTCCGGGCCTGCTGGGCGTGCCCGGTCTGCGCGTGCAGGACGGCCGCCACCCGGTGGTGGAAGACATGGTCGAGCAGTTCATCGCCAACGACTGCGAACTCACCCCGCAGCGCCGGCTGCTGATCATCACCGGCCCCAACATGGGCGGCAAATCCACCTACATGCGCCAGGCCGCGCTCATTGCCATTCTGGCCTGGTGCGGCAGTTTCGTACCGGCCCGCAGCTGCGAGGTGGGGCCCCATCGACCGCATCTTCACCCGCATCGGCGCCTCCGACGACCTGGCCGGCGGGCGCTCCACCTTCATGGTGGAAATGACCGAGGCGGCCGTCATCGTCAATGCCGCCACCGAACGCTCGCTGGTGCTGGTCGACGAGATCGGCCGTGGCACCTCCACCTTCGACGGTCTGTCCCTGGCACGCCATTGCCCGGTACCTGCTGGTGCAGCGGCGCTGCCTGACGCTCTTTGCCACCCACTACTTCGAACTCACCCAGCTGGCCAGCCACGAGGATGCCTGCATCCAACCTGCACCTGTCGGCCACCGAGCACAACGGACGCATCGTCTTCCTGCACCAGATCCATGCCGGCCCGGCCAGCAAAGACCACGGCCTGCAGGGTGGCCAAACTGGCCGGGCTGCCGGCCGGCCTGCTGCCGCAACCTTAGATCCGTCCTGCAGAGGGCTGGAACAGAACGCGGCCGACCAGGGCCCGCAGCTCGACCTCTTTGCAACGGAAGTCACGCAAGACGCATGAGACGGCACAAACGTAGTCGCAGCCGACAGTTCAGCGTGGGAAAATGGAGACGGTTCTTCCTCATCACCGCACCAGCCGGACGCCGCAGCATGGCGGGTGCTCGACGAGCTGCGTGCGCTCGATCCCGATGCGATCACGCCCCGACAGGCCGCCGACTACCTGCACCGCTGGCGCGAGGCTCTGGGTGCCTCCCATCGCGAGCAGCAAACCGATGCAAGCCGTCCCCCAGCCAGCCGGTGTCCGCCTCGCGGCGCCGGGCCCCTGCGCGACATGACGGCCGCCGTCACGGTCCCCTCCCGGCCGCCGCCTCCCTGGTGGCCAGTGCCCGGGCCGATGCCCCGCCCCCACCTTCAGCGACGCCGCACTCTCCGAGCTGGACGGCCTGCACCGCCAGCACCATCAGGCGCCGGGTGGCGCCCATGTACCCTGAAGCGTCCGGGCGCCTCCGCAGAGCATCCCGCCGGCCAGCGCGTCGCGCACGACGGCTGGGGCAGTGGCACCATTCCCTCCGACCACAACGACCGTCCCCTTCACCTTCGGCTTCATTGGTGACACCCCTACAACCGCCTGGACCAGCAGGGCCTCAAGCGCGTCATGGCCGGGCTGGACGATACCGAGCTGGAGTTCGTGCTGCGTGGGTGACATCAAGAGCCGGGGGCGAGCGCTGCTCCGACATCCTGCTGTCCGACCGGCTGGAGATGCTCGACCGCAGCCAGCATCCGCTGGTCTACACCCCCGGCGACAACGAATGGACCGACTGCGGCTGGATCGATCCCGACGATCCCTTCGCCCCAGCACGCCCCTGGACCGGCTGCACTGGCTGCGCACCACGTCTATCACCACCCCGAATCCCTGGGGCGAAGCGCATGCGTGTCGAGCAGCAGCGCCAGATGATCACCCAGCTGTCGGTGAAGGACTCAACGACCTCAACCAGCCACGCCTGCCCGGAGAACATGCGCTGGCGCATCGGCTCGCTGCAGTTCTGCACCATCCACGTGGTGGGCGCTTAACAATGCCATGTTCGCCACCCGGCCAGCGCGCGAGGCCTGGGCGCTGCGCCAACAGGCCAACGCCATCTGGCTGACCGAAACCGCCGTGCTGGCCAAACGCTACGGCGCGAGAGGGCTGGTCATTGCCACCCACGCCAACATGGGTTTCGAGGCCGCCCGCAACGACGGCTGGACGGCCACCCGCCAGGCCATCGTGGCCACTGCGGCCGACTTCGGCGGTCCGGTGGCCTTCCTGCACGGCGACACCCACATCTTCCCGCACCGACCGGCTGCTGCTCAAGTCCCACGGGCTGGAAAACTTCACCCGGGTGGAGATGCTTCGGCTCGCCGTTCACCTGGCAGTGGGTCACCATCCGCTGGAACCCCGAGGCCGCCACCCCCATCCGCCCCGACCGGAACGCGGCGGCCTTCCGCATCTACACGCACCACGCGTGAGGCGCGGAAGCTGGCCCAATACGTAATACCACACCAGAGGTACGGAAGCTGGCCCGATACGCACCACGCGTGACGCAACGTATCAAACCCGCGCTTTCACTTACGTTCGGTCGGGCGCGAACAACATCGGCGGCACATTCCCCCGTGGTGCGGGTGCTACCATCGACAACAGGTCACCCCATGGCGCCGGGCCTGATGGGTCTGTGCCGGATGTGATCCAGCGAGCTCTGCCCGGGGGCACACGGACAATCAACCTGCCCACAGCCCCTGTTTTTCATGAACCTTGCTGCCCAGTCAGGCAAGCTTGCATGAACCGCGTACCGGCCCTGCGCAGGCTTGGCACGCGGTGGGCATGCCATGCCACCCTCTGCCCTCTGTGATCGATTTTTCGGAGAAAAACGAACCATGCGTAAACTGATCTTCGCCGCCCCGCTGCTCGCCCTGGCCCTGGTTGCCTGCGAGCGGGATCCTGCCGCCGAAGCCGCGCAGAAAGCACTGGACGACGCCAAGCAGAGATAGCTTCGCAGGCCGTCAACTCCGCCAAAGGAAGCGGCGGGTAACGCCAGGACGCTGCCGCCAGCAGCATGGACGCCGCCAGGACAAAGGCTGGCGCTCCGCCGATGGATGATGCCAAGGCTGCCGCCGGTGACAAGATGGATGCAGCCAAGGACGCTGCGGCCAACGCCAAGGACGCCGCCGGTGAGAAAGTCGACGCCGCCAAGGACGCCGCAGCCCAAGGCCGTCGAGGGACGCCAAGGCCGCTTCCGGCAAGTGATCTGACCGGCCATCGCCGGCTAGCACAGACGACCGGCGGCCTGCCAGCCTACCCCACCTGCTCGACACGGGTGGGGTTTTTGTCGGCCAAACGCACAAAGGGTTTCCCTCCGGGCTGGCGCCTCAGCGCAGGTTCTCGTTCAGGATGCGGATGATTTCATCGGCCACGCGGCGAGTCTTCTTCCGAGGTGGGCTGCTTGCCATCGGCCAGCAGCACTTCCACCGTGGACTGGCTGCCCTTCGCCTGGATGTGCAGCTGGTAGTGCTGCCCGCTCAGATCCGCCGCGCTCACCCGAGAAGATGCGCGACCAGGTGCCCTGGTTCCTGTCGCGGCGCTGCGGATCGACATAGACGATGTCATAGACGCCCTGCTCGCGGTTGCGGTCTTCGATGGAAGTCAGAGCCGGTCGAGCACCACGCCCACGGCGCGCCAGCTGCGATCGAAATCGTCCTGCAGCTGCGGTTTTCGACGGCTGGCCTTCGGCCCCGGCCACGATGCGGGCACGTGCTCCGGACTGGCCATCGGCCGCGGCGCCATCCGCCCCTGCGCCGCTGCATCGGCACCAGCCATCGCGGCGGCACCGGCTCGGACGCACCGACTCCCGACGCACCGGCTGCCGCACCGCGGTAGCCGGCAGCCCCGGCGGAGCCCCGGTATCCGCCCCTGCCGGAGCGCCGACACAGCCGTGGGCTGCACCGCCGCGCCGGCCCAGTTCACCGTGCGCGAGGCGGCATCGAGACGCGTCAGGATGCGCTGCAGGTATTCGGCTTCCAGTTCGTTGCGGTTGCTGTCGTTGGGTACCCAGATGGAATCTTCCTTCCGGGCGCCACGCAGCTGCTCTTCCAGCCGTAGTAGGTCAGAAAGATGTCGGTACCGCCCTGCGCGTTGCGCTCCAGGCAGGGTGCGGTACTGTCTACGGTCGCCGGTGGCATACACCGTGCCGGCCTTGCGGGCCAGAATACGCGAATGCCGCTGTTCTCGACCTTCTGGTAACGCTCGGCCCATTCGGTTTCCATCGGGCCCAGCTTCGGCTGGGCCGTTTCGAGGTGAAGCCCTGCACCGCCCAGAAATCGAGCAGCAGCGGCCAGATCTCCTCGGGCGAGGCCTGAACCGACACCCAGCGGGTCGTCCCCTCGCGGTGAATGCGCGCGTGCTGCGACTGGGGCAAGACGCCGGCGCCGGATGCGCCCGCTCATCGCCCTGCGCCTGGTCGCGCTGGCGGTTGAAGTCGGACAGGCTCTGGCTGTCATCGCGAGCGGGCAGCGTGTAACGGCTGTCGGCCTTCGGGGCCACCAGGTCGGGCGGCACATCCAGTGCAGGGCCACTGCGGGCTTCGCGATACTCGACATTGTCGGCGTCGAGCGCGTCGCGCACGGTGGTGCAGCCGGACAGCAGCAGCGAGGGCACCAGCAGGGGCCGGCAGGGCGGCCCGCAGCGGGCGATGCAGAAATTCGGACATCAGGCGAGAACTCCGGAGGATTGCAGGGCATCGAGCACGGCCGTCTGGCCCACCGTGGTCAGCGGCGCCAGCGGCAACCGCACCACCGGCGACGCGATGCGCCCCATGCGGGCCAGCGCCCACTTGGTGGGCACCGGGTTGGGCTCCATGAGCAGGCGTTCGTGCAGCGGAATGAGCGTACGGTTGATGGCCAGCGCCTTGCCGAAATCACCGCCAGCGCGGCCGCGCACATCGGCCATCTGGCGCGGGGCCACGTTGGCCGTGACCGAGATGACACCGTGTGCCCCCATGGCCATCAGGGCCAGGGCGGAATCGTCGTTGCCGCTGTAGACGGCAAAGCCTTCCGGCAGCCGGGCCAGCAGCGATGCGCCCCGGCCCACGTCGCCCGTGGCGTCCTTGATGCCGATGATGTTCGGGTTGGCCGCCAGGCGCAGCACCGTGTCGTTGGAGATATCGGCCACCGTGCGGCGGCACGTTGTACAGGATGACGGGCAGCCCGCCCTCCTGGGCCACGGTGGTGAAATGCCGGAACATGCCCTCCTGCGAGGGCTTGTTGTAATAGGGCGCCACCTGCAGCGAGGCATCCACCCCCACCTCGAAGGCGTGACGGGTGAGTTCGATGGCCTCGCGCGTGGAGTTGGCCCCGGTACCGGCAATGACCGGCACGCGGCCCCGGCAGTGCTCGGCCGCCACGCGGATGAGCTGCGCGTGCTCCTCCACGCTGACGGTGGGCGACTCGCCCGTGGTGCCCACGGCCACGATGGCACTGGTGCCCGATTCGATGTGCCAGTCGAGCAGATTGCGGTACTGCGTCAAGTCGAGCGTGCCATCCGCCTTCATCGGCGAAACGACCGCGACCAGACTGCTTCTGATCATCATGATGGCATCTCCCGATGGTGGGGTGAAGACAAAGCAGAAAGCGAAAGAGGCGCCCCGGCACACACCGCGGCGCCGCGTCACGGCACCCGGACGGTGCAGGACGGCAGCAGCCCGGGCCGGAACGCCAGGAAAACCGTGCCGCCCATTCTGGCGCAGCGACCGGCCGGCGTCAGGGCGCATTGTGAAGATTGCCATCAGGGCGTGTCATGGGCTCATTCGTCCATGACACGCGTCAGCGCAGCCGCTGCGGCCGGGTGCTGCGCCAGGCCACCATGCGCTGGATGACGGCCGGGCTGGCGCCTCAGCATCCCCTGTTCAGATGCACAGACACGCCGCAGGGCCGCCCGTCGGGCCGCGGCAAAACAATTCGTCGGCCGCCAGCAGGTGCGCCGGACGCGACGGCCTACCATAGCGCCCGTGACCCTGCGCGAAGGTTTTTCGTAGATCAGGCAGCCGCCATCGGCCCAGCCGCGCCGGGGAGCAGATCCAGCCTCGGACGGAACCCGATACCGGGTAATGACGATGACCGCAAAAGCGCTCCGCGCCCCACTCCCAGCACCGGCTTCCAGATCGGTCGTGCGTGCCCCTCGACGCCGGGCAGCTGGTTCAGCGCAAGACAGGCCGGATCGGTCCACCGCCAGCACCGCATATCCGCGTTCAGCTGGCCAGCCGGAGCGTAGCCGCCCCGGCCACAGGCAGTCCAGCGTTCGCCCTGGCCCGGCCATGGCCGCCACTTCCGGCAGCCAGCGCGCCACACGGTGAGGTCGTCCGCATCCGGCGGCACCGGCCATCGCCCGTGCGGGCACGCACCATCCGCCGCCGGGCCGCAGCCCTGCATCCATCCGTTCAGCTTCTTCGTTCATGACCGTACCTGCGCGCGCCGGTCGCGGCCGCCGGCTCTCCTGATCATGGCGTCCGCCGTCCTGCAACCATGGCGTGCTCTGACGTGGCCACCTCTGCCCCTGCCGCGATTCCTGTATGCAAACCTGCGCACCCTGCGCCGGCGTCTGCTGCTGTTCGTGCTGCGCAGCGCGGTGGCCGTGCTCATCGTGCTGGGCGGGCGGCTCTATCCGGAATGGATGTCGGGCTATCTCTTCTACATAGCGCCGGTTGCCCTGTTGCCCTGACCCTGTTTACTACGCCCTGCTCAACGCCTCCGAGGATCTGCGCGAGCGAAAGCGCATCAACCGCCAGCTGGCCGAACTGCAGGCCCAGTACGGCCCTGGCCGAGGGGCTGGCGCACATCGGCTCCTGGGTGTGGGACCAGAGGCCCGCCACGTTCACATGAGTGATGGCGCCTCCGGACGTGTTCGGACTGGAAAAGGCCCACAGCCCCGTCTCGCAGCAGGCCTTTCTTCATCTGCGTGCACCCCGAGGACCAGAAGCGCTTTCAGGAACAGCACCGTCATGCGCTGGCCAGGCACGAGCGCATCGACCTGGAATTCCGCTACGTGAAGGACGGCAGCAATGTCGTCTGGGTGCGCTGGGTGGGCACGCCCGACGTGGACGAACACGGCGACGTGGTGCGGCTGGCCGGCGTGGCGCAGGACATCAGCGAGCGCAAGCACAGCGAGGACCAGCTGGCCTCGGAACGCAACAAATACCACGCACTGACCGAGCTGGAGCGCCGACTGGGACTGGGAGCTGTTTGGTTTCGCACATCCACAGATCTCCAGCCAGATTCCGGACGAATTGAAGGACTGGGCACGCGACATGCGCGAGCCACGGCTTCTGGGACCTGACCACCATCGACATCCCTGGGCCGGCGAGATGCAGCTGGCCCAGCAGCTGGCCAACGATGCCCGCGAGGCCCGCTGCCAGCGTTGAAAGACGGCCCCGACCCGCAGCAAAAGGGTGTCGCCGAAGAACCCGCCCAGATCCGGCGACACCTGCAGCAGGCACGCCAGGCCCTGCTGCAGGATGCAACTGCGGCTGGCGCTGGCTGCAGAAACCCTGATGCAGGGGCAGGCGCATCGCGACTTCGAATTCGGCGTAGCTGACCAAGAGCAACGGCTCTTCACCCTGTCGCTGTCGGGTCAGCCGATATTCGATGAAGTCAAGGTCGAACAGGATGGCCGGACCCTCACCGAGAAAACGGCTGGTCGGCTACCGCGGCGTGGGGCCGTGACGTGACCCGCGAGGCCCACCAGAACCTGCTGCTGCGGCTGGAATCCGACATCGTCAAGCTCATCCAGGACAACCGCGGCGGGATGAAGCGGTGGTGCTCAAGGGGTGATCCGGCCGTCTGCGAAACCCTCAACTGGGTGGGCGGCATTCACATCCGCCCCGCCAGCAAGCTCATGAGTGCATGTCCAGGAAAAATGGGGCTGCCGCCGGTGCAGCCCATGTTCGAGGGGCTGGGCGACGAGACCGTCCTGCTGGGCAACTCGCCCGAGGCCGTGGTGCTCGCCCGGGAACGAACTGTGGATGCGCAGCCTCACGGCCAGCGTGGCGGAATTCTCGTCGCGCTACCAGATGGAAAAGCTGGGCCTGAAGGCCGCCCTGCTCGCCCCCATCAAGGATGGCTCGGACGCCAAACCGCTCAGCCCTGCTGTTCTTCGCCCAGACCTTCGAGGCAACACCCTGGTTCGTGGCCCGCGCGTCGCGCCTGCTGTCGCAGTACATCCAGCGCGAACGGCTGGAAGCCCAGCTGCCCGCGCAGCACGACGCCTCGACCGGCCTGCCTAAGCATCTCTCGAAAAACTCGATGCACGCTTGGCCAGCAAAACGCCGGTGGCCGTGCTCTACATCGACCTGGACCGCTACAAGGCCATCAACGACACCCTCGGCCACCAGGCCGGTGACCAGGTGCTGGTGGAAGTGTCGCGCCGCTTCCGTGATACCATCGGCGGCAACATCGCCAGCCGGGTGGGCGGTGACGAATTCATTCTGCTGCTGGACAACCAGACCGACCCAAAAAGTGAAAATTGATCGCCCCGCAAGGTACTGGCGGCGGTGGAACGCCCCTTCATCCTGCAGGGAGCGCGCCCATTTCCTGTCGGCCGGCATCGGCGTGGCGCTTTCACCGCAGCACGGCAACGAGCCGCCGCCACGCTGATCAGCGCGCTGACGCCGCCATGTACACGGTGAAATCCGAAGGCCGCAACGACGTGCGTTCTACGGCGCCAACCTGAAATCGGCGCGTCGCGCAGGTGCGAGCGAGCAATTTCCGTCGGCCATCGAGCGTGGCGGTGAGCTGCACTACCAGCCGGTGATTTCCAGCTTCGACCTGCGGGGTGGTGGGCATGGAAGGACTGATCCGCTGGCGCCACCCACGCAGGGCCTGCTGCTGCCCGACCAGTTCCTGCCCGCGGCCGAGCAGAGCAACGTGATGAAGCAGCTGGCCATCTGGACCATTCGCCGCGCCCTGCAGGACCGCCAGCAGCTGGACGTGCAACGCTACGGCAACCTGGTGGTGTCGGTGAACATCTCCCCCAACCAGATCAACGAAGAAGGTTTTCTGGCGCAACTCAAGGGCATGCTGGAAGAATTCCGCATCCGGGCCCGAACTGCTGCGCCTGGAGCTGACCGAAAAACACGCTGATCGAGGGCATCGAGCCGCACCATCGCCCAGATGACCGTGCTACGCAAACTGGGCGTGCGGGTGATGATCGACAACTTCGGCACTCGGCTATGCCTCGCTCTCCTACCTGCGCAACCTGCCGGTCAGTGGCCTGAAGATCGACCAGGGCTTCATCCGTGGCCTGCCGGACGACAGGGGCAACTCCGCCATCATGCAGGCCATCATGACCCTGGCCGAAAAACTCAGGCTGCAGGTGATTGCCGAAGGCGTGGAAACCGCCCAGAAATGCAGGCCCTGCGCGAGGACAGGCTGCCGACGATGCAGGGGCACTTCATCAGTGCCGCCATTCCGCCGCAGAAGGTGGCGGACTATCTGGAAAAGAAGGGAGCTGACGTGTAACGTCCCATATGATCAGCCAGGCGTGCAAATATCCGGCATTGGGCATTGGACAGAAGCGCGTCCCGAAACGGATGAATGCGAATCCAAATCAAATGCCGGAACTGGCCATCCGTTCCGGCATTTTTCAGATGCATTCATGTCGTGTGATGCCACGCAGGTGGCGCCACACGAGTCAGCGATCATTCGCAACCAGTGCCTGCGGTGCCTTGAGCACTGCTGGCTGCAGTCTTCGCACAGGCTCCAGATACTGCTGCTGTTCGGTCGCACTTTTCGGTGCCGCCTTCAGGGCAGCAATGACCGCGCCGCATGCCTTCGGATCCCTGAGATCAGGCTCTGCAGCAGTGGCGCACCCTCACCCTGCTGCAACGGGAAATAGAACTGGCCATCCTTTTCGCGGTACTGCTTGGCGAAATGCGCACCGGTTTTCGACGGCTTCGGCATTCCCGGACACAGGGCATCTCCTGCCGTCGCGCCGCCGATGGTTTGCGAGGCCGGCGTGCCGCCCGTCGCCAGTGAAGCCGTTGCAGCATCCCCGGTTCCTGCACCACCACCACCGGCACCGCCCCCACCAGCGAACGGATGCCCACCGCGTGACTGCACCGCATCCGGCAGCCGGGCGCGCCTCACCCTGCCTTCTCCGCACCACGCAGTGTCGATGCCGCGCCGGATCGGCCACCAGTGCCTCGTATCTTTCGCGCATGGGCGTGAGCACACCGTCGAGCAGCTCGAACAGCTGCTGCTTGGCATCGCCCCAGCCAATGACCCTCCTCGGCAGGCACGCGCAAAGGCGGCCGTCTGCTCCGGCGTGGCAAAGGCGGCGTACAGTGAACAGCGCCGAACCTTCAGGTGTCCTTCGGTTCGCCCGGCTGGCGCGAATCCGTCACGATGCCGGCAATGAGTTTCTGCAGCTGCGCGCGCGGAATGAAGAGCGGGATGGTGTTGTTGTAGCTCTGCTCATCTTGCGGCCATCCAGCCTCCGGCAGCGTGCCCGGGCTCGTCCACCTGCACCTGCGGGCAGCTTTCAGCGTCTCGCCACAGATGGTTGAAGCGCTGCGCCACGTCACGGGCGATTTCCAGATGCTGGATCTGGTCGGCTCACCGGCACCCGGTTGGCACTGAAGGCCAGAATGTCGGCCGCCATCAGCACCGGATACATATACAGGCCCGCCGTCACGTCGGCATCCAGGTCCAGACCGGCCTCGCGGTTCCTGTCGTTGGCCGCCTTGTAGGCGTGCGCGCGGTTGAGCAGCCTTGGCCGTCACGCAGGTCAGGTACCAGCACAGCTCGGGAATTTCGGGAATATCGGACTGCCGGTAGAAGGTCACCCGCTCCGGATCCAGCCCTGCCGCCAGCCAGCAGGCAGCGATTTCCAGTGTCGAGCGCTGGATGCGGTCGGGTTCCGGACACTTGATCAGCCCATGCAGATTGGCCAGGAAGAAAAAGCTGTCCACGCCCGTTCCGGCTGGCCTCGATGGCCGCGATGGCCGGCATAGCGTTCCAGATGGGGACTGCCGGTGGTGGTGATGCCAGTGAGGACGCGAGGGCAGGAGGGCGGTGGATGACATGGTGGTGGATGGGCCGCCGTGCGGCGCATGAGATGGACGAAACGCCTGATTCTAGACCACACCGTCTCAGCGCAGCATCGCCTCCACCGGCCCCAGCCCCACCCGCTGGATGACGGGCTCGTCCCCGGTCACGTCGATACACTGGTGGCCTCAGCGAACCCGCCCGCCATCGACCAGCAGATCGATGCGCGTGCCGATGCGATCCTCGATGTCATCCAGCTCGGACAGCGGGTTCCCCGTCACCCGGCAGGATCAGCGACGCACACAGCAGCGGTGCCCTGGCTCAGCTAGCAGCGCCAGCACGATGGGCGCATCCGGCACCCGCAGGCCCAGCGTCTTGCGTGACGGATGCATCAGCCGGCGGGGTACCTCACGCGTGGCCGGCAGAATGAACGTGTAGGCCCCCGGCGTCCACTCCTTCAGAAAGCGAAACTGGCGGTTGTCCACCTGCGCGTACTGGGAGAGTTCCGACAGGCTCACGACACATCAGCGTCCAGCAGGTGTTTGTCGTCGATGCCGCGCACCTGCCGCAGCCGCTCGACCGCCTGCCTGTCTTCCAGATGACAGGCCAGCACATAGCTGGCGTCGGTGGGCAGCGCCACCAGGGCGCCGGTCTGGAACTGGGCCGCCACCTGGCCGATCAGGCGCGGCTGCGGGTTGACGGGGTGGATTTCGATGCGTTTCATGGAATGACTCCTGATAGGGGCGCGACGAGTGCAGACAACTCAGCATCGACACGCGGACAGGATGAGAAACGAGGGGATCTTGTCATGCGTTTACGGGCCTTGCACCTCCGGCCAGTCCGTCCACACGGGTACCAGCCCCGGCGGCAGTGGCGGTGCCTGCCCCACGTCGAAGCGGCTCTCGAGCGGGTCGTGAAAGTCGGAGCCGCGCGACGCCCGAATGCCCAGCCGCTTCGCCCAGCGCGCAAAGCGGGCAATCTCCTCCGGGCCATGCCCGCCGGCCACCACCTCGATGGCCTCGCCCCCGGCGGCCACGAAGTCTTCGGCCAGCGCCCAGAGACGGGTTTCGTCCAGCCGCTGGTAGCGGCCCGGATGCGCCAGCACCGCCGTGCCCCCTGCGCCCCGAATCCAGCCCACGGCGTCCGCCAGCGAAGCCCAGCGCTGCGGCACGAAGCCGGGCTTGCCCTCCACCAGCCAGTGATCGAACACCTCGCGCTGACTGCTGCAGATGCCTGCGCGCCGCAGATAGCGGCCGAAGTGACTGCGGGCGATGAGGACCGGGATTGGCCGCGAAACGCAGCCCCTTCATAGGCACCGGACACGCCATGCCTTTCCAGCCCGGCCGCGATCTCGCGCGCCCGCATGCTGCGGCCATCACGGTTGGCTGCCAGACCCGCCTGCAGTGCAGCGTTGGCCGGATCGATGCGCAGGCCGACGATATGAATGGTGTGCCCCTGCCCAGGTGATGGAGATTTCGACGCGCCAGGAATGAGGACCAGCCGCCTGGATGGCATGGTGCGCTCGCAGGCGTCCCGCCTGTGGCTCCCTGTCGCCGCGGAAGATCATCGATGCAGTGCGAAGATCATCATTCCCTGCGCGTGCAGAAGACACTGAAGTATCCCTGGAGGTCAAACTCCCGCAGCCTGGAGCGCCTCGAGCCAGCCCGTCCAGGAATGTCGCGATCGGTCAGCGCCAGCATCGACCCCATTGGCCCGAGCGCCTGCACCAGCGCCGTCGGCGTCAGCGTGCCGTCGGAACGTGGAGTGGGCGGAGGTCGATGTTCAGCGACATTCAGGCGGTTCTGACGATTGAAGCGTGTGGCAGTCACGCCCTCCCGCACCGGACGAATGCGTCCGCGCACACGCTACGCCGGACGTGGTGCAGAAGGCAGCGTCACCCGCACGAAATCTTCGGTGACTTTCGAATTCGGCGTCACGACCGCTCCACTGAGCGCGTCAACGGAACGATCTTTGCGCCGCACGCCCATCCCGCGCATGTCCACGAAGCGGTAGTCACGCGTGATCTCTGATAATCGGATTGCGTGGAGAACGCTGGCCAGCCAGCATCTTTTCCAGCGTCATCGAATTGGTCAGTGCACCGGGGCTGGTGATGGTGATGCGGTCCACATAGTTGACGATCTCCACCTCCAGTGCGCGCGTCCAGTCGCGATGGATCAGGGCATTCAGGATGGCCTCGCGCAGTGCGTCCCTCGCATAGAACGCCACTGATTCCCTTCGCGTGCCGTCCGTAAGGAAGTTGTTGTCGCGGGGAAAATGAAGGGTTTCATCGGTCGAGGCACCCCTGTCCACCAGACCGTGCTCCAGCAGGCGCTTGCCCTGCCCCGGCTCACTGGACCAGAGCGGAACCAGCGGACCGTCGATTTCGGTGTCGTCCTGCGCCTGATAGTCCATGTCGGGACCCGCAAAGGACATCCAGCGTATGCCTGCCTGACGCAGACTGTGGCGCGGCCAGCGCCCGAACAGAACGAGACCGGCAATGGTGCAGACAGGTGCACTGCCATCCTGTGCCACCATCAGTCCAAGCCCCGTGAGGCGCTCCAGCCAGCCGGCTTCGCTGTCCGGCGGCGCATCGTCACCGGCATAGTTGACCAGATAATCCGACAGGCGCGCCTGATCGAGGCTGGAGAGTCGTGTCCCGGACACTGGCAGCAGCTCCGCATGCAGCAGGCCACCGCTTTCGAAGAGTCGCGCCTGCTGTTCGCGGTGGCCAGCCGGGAAGTACTGCCTACCCGTATATAAATATCTTCCCGGCCGTTATGGCGAAGGACGTAGGGTTTGGAAGTGCCCTGCGTCACGGACACGATGGCCATACGCCTGCCATCCGGCATGGCCACCTCTTCATAGAAGGCAGGATGAGCGGATGCACATGCCTGCTGAACACAGTGTCCATCGCAGTGTTCCAGATCTGGGCGCTGGATGCCGCTGATGGTACCGTCGTCTTCAACCCCCAACAGCACCCGGCCGCCCTGGAAATTGGCAAGTGCCACGATTTCCCGGGCAAGCTGCTCCGGCCGCAGGTCATCGCGTTTGAACTCGACGGCGGAATTCTCGCCGTTGGCGACCAGTTCGAGAATGTCTTCAGAGCGCGTAAGGTAACGTCAGAAACAGGAATGGCCCAGATGTCCATGGGCCTCTTCACGACTGAAATGGAAATCTGCCGGCAGCCTTCCGCGGAACTTCTCGAAACGCCTCATCATCCCTTCGATGTCCTCCTGTTTGCGAACGGCCAGCTCGCGGGAGCCATCCACCACGATGTCGATACCGTCGCCTTCGCGCGGCTGCGTAGACTCCACGCCCGCCGCAGGCGACCGAACAACCAGACTGCTTACCCGACTTGTTGTACCAACCATGAAGCCTCCGGGGACTATACGTATGTTGCCGTGTGTATCCTATGTCAACTCGGAACAACGATCCAGCGCCCGACATCCCCATGCGCCGGCAACACAGTGCGCACGCCCCCTTCATTCAACCCGCCGCAGCACCACCAGCCCCCGTCTGGCGCGGGAAGGCCACCAGCAGCATGCAGCGGTTGGACAGACAGGGCGTTCTGCTCACGCCAGCCAACGAGCCCGGCGACGAGATACTGAAGTCCTGCCTGTCATCGACCAGAATCACCCGGGTCAGAACTCCAGCCCCTTGAGACGGCTGCTCATGCGACAGACGCGAATGCCCGGGTGATCGTCGCTGTTGGATGTACTGGACCGCAGGTACAGATTCGCTACGCCCGCCCGGTCAAGCGCCTTGTGCACGGTCAGGGGCTGGCGTGCAATCACACAGACACGTCGCTGAAACGAACGCTCCCATTCAACCGAACTCAGCGAGCCCGTCATGGCGACCTGGTGCTGGCGCAGGATCTGCTGGATGCAGAAGACATCCTCCTCCGGTGACGGCGAATCGATTGACCAGGAAGCCCCATGCGCAACCGACCGGTAGCCCAGCGAGGCTGTCGTCCAGCAGTCTTCCTTGAATCGGAAACAGCCGGGGCGACGATCTCCCCTGGCGTAGTCGACCCTCAGCACATGGCTGCGTCCGCATGCGTCGATGTCTTCACCGCCCAGCACGGCCGGAGGTTCGTAAACGCTCTGATGCAGATCACCGGCGATGAACAGGTTCCTGCTGTTCTGCAGCAGGATGCGACGGATGTGTTGCCACCCGATACTGTCGATGTCCTGCGCCTCATCGACCACCACGGCGCGAAAGCCTCCCGGGTAATGGACACCCTGCGACAGGATTGCCCGCTCGCCCTCATCCCGCCCTGGAAATTCACTGTGGACGCTGACGACCAGAATTTTTCCGAATTCGGCAGGGGAGCACAGCAGGGCCAGATCACGGCGCGTGTCCGCAGCCTGGGCGTCGTTGAGCGTGATGAATGGGACGGGCCTGCCGGGCAGCGCCCGATGATGTCGTGCCAGCCAGCGGGCACGGTGCAGCGTAACCACTGTCTTGCAGCCCCGGACCCCTGACCGGGCCGTTCCGGTTGCCTGCGACCAGCCGGCGCTGCGCAGGATGCAGCATGATGCGCCAGGGTGCCTGCGATGCCCCCAGCAGCCTGTCGAGCACGGTGTCCGCCGTGACAACCACGAAATCCCGCCGAAGCCCTTCGCGCATGACGGCGGCATCGAAATCGTCGATATCGACCGGTGGTACCGCCGTCGGTGCCGGCATATCACGAAAACCATCTGCAGAGGGTCACCATCCGGACCCGCGGCATCCCCTGGTGCGACACCGGTTGCATGTCCGGCTGCATCATCTGCCGCAGCACCTGCGGTCTGCTCCCGCATCTCATCTGCAGCGGCACCGGCCTCCGGAGCCAGGATATCGCGTCCATACAGCGCGATGTACGTGTCCCGCAGTGAGACAGCCGGCAGCAGACCATGCACGGTGCCTCGAACGCCTCGCAGCAGAAGCCTCGATGCCATCGGGATCACTGCCGGTACAGATCGCCCGTACCTCCCGGATGAGCATCCCGGGCACTGGTGCCCGGCCTGCGCAGTCGGAAAGCCGGCCAGGACCGGAAGGTGGCGCAACGCATTAGGGATCATGCGCCCGCCGCGCACAGAACTGATACCTCCGCAGCACGGCACCATCGATACCGCGTCAGCTCATCTTCGTCTTCCACGTCATCGTAAAGGGGCGGTGCATAATGACCGTAGATCAGGCCGTCGGTCGCGCGGACATTCCAGTCGATGACAACGTCCTCGTATCGCGCGGTTCCCAGACCTGGATGCTGCCCAGATCCGGATGCACCGACTCTGGTGGGGATCATGCCACGTAGCGGCGAGGTCGTCTCCCCACCCAGAGCAGTGACATACGGCTGACGGGCGAGCAGAGCGACTTCGCGGCAAGTGTCTCGCCGATGCGAGACCCGCCAGAATCGTCTCCTGGGCGGCCCGGCGCGCGCGCGTACCGAAACAGCCGGCGACGGCGGGTCGTGCCGGAAGCGGCCAATGAATTCCACGCAGGGTGCCTCTCAGCGCCACGGCTTCATCCGGCCAGCCTACCTCCAGAACTGGCGCGTGAATGACCATCTGGGGCACAGCGCTCCGCCGGCGGGACGACACCCTCGGCGAGAGAAAAGCAGGCTTGCGGCAAAACCCCGCGCATACGGCCCACGCGTCTCCATCGGGCACTGTCGATTCCGACGCTTTGCAGCACGTCGAAGAGCGCGTCGACGCGAGGCCGTCCGGCATGAGTTCGCCCAGACTGGGTCCGGATCGCCGTCGTCAGGCCAGCCACCGTCACCTGGCCGGAGCGTGGCACAACAGGCCCGGCCCCGGAGGTCGATCCACTCCAGTCGCCGGCGGCCAGCTGCTGCAGTGCGCCACCGGAATACCGTCCCACCCGGAGCAGGGCATTGCAGGGTCCGATGGGGTGACGTCGCAGCGGCGTGCGGGGAGCCATGCGGCATGGGCTGCCAGTCCCAGCAGGCTGCGAGCCACAGCCGATGAAGCGGGACTGCTCCGCCCGGGGCAAACCATCTGCGCAGCTGCATCCAGATGCTGGTGCAGAACATGCAGCACATGCTGCAGCGGTGCTCATGTCTGCCTATCCAGCATTTCCTGCAACAGTGCCTGAAAGGCCGAATGCCCGGCAAAGTGCCTGCACTGGCAACGCAGGGCGGGACGCCACCAGGCGCCAGCGGTCTGTTCACCCGTGAGGGCACCCGGCTCAAGCCCCATCTCTCCTCCCAGGTATCAGGGGTGCCCCCAGCCAGAGCGGCACCTGGGCCGCCAGCCACTCACCGCGCTGGTGTAACTGCCCGGATCGAGCAGTGCCATGTCCTCGACCAACGTTGTGCCAGCACTGCTCGGGAACGCGGGACACCTCGTCGTGGACCGACAGCGCCAGCTGAGGACCGCACGAAAGCTGCCCTGCCCGTCGCCTGAAGGACCGAAGAAGGTGCATCGGCTGCCGGCTCGCCGGCGACGGCGTATCTGCCGCAGCCCGCTCAGGCGCTGCCCCATCAGGCGCCACCCCGCCGAATGCCGGCGCCTGGCGAGATTTCAAAAGGCCGCAGCGCTCTCGGAAAGCGCGACCCTGAAGATGTTGCTGGCTGCCTGCAGCTGGCCTCACGGACGGCAACCAGGGATGCAGGGCAATCAGCTCCCGTGCGAATGTCATGATCGCTGCAGCACCGCCAGATACCGCTTGGCACGGGTAGCCGCCACCAGCAGCAGGCAGCGTTCGGCCTGTTCGAAATCTTCGGTCACGCCAGCATCCTCCTCCTGCTGAACGCGGCCGCATGAGCCTGATGCGCCCCTGTAACCGGCCACGATGAACAGATCATGGTCGTCCCTGGCGACAATACCCAAGCGACGAGACCCATATCCTGTCGACATCGACCCGTATGGCTCACTGCAGCCGGAACACCTCCTCCGGCGTGTTGGCGGTGAGCACCGCCAGCGTCCAGCGCGCAAGCTGCTCTGGCTGCCTGCTTCCACCCGGTCCAGCACCCCAGCCGCCGAGGCGCCAAACTTGGCGGTCAGCAGGCTGATCAGGGTCTGCCGGGCGTTCTGGCGGCCCTCCTCGCGACCCTCAGCACGGCCTCTACGGCCCTCTTCGCGGCCGATCCGGCGGCCACGGCGTTCAGCCCCCGACGTTCGCTCTTGCGCTCCAGCTCTTCCCGCTACGCTCATCATGTGTGCGTCCTCCTGTGCATAGATCTCTTTGTACCGGCGCTCTTCTTCCGCGTCAAGCTGTGCGTAGGCGCGGATGAACTCTCGAAATTTCAGTGCGTTATCGATGTCGCTTCTCCAGCCCGGATCGGGTTGCGGATGGCCCTGCCGACGATGTCGACCCTGTCCAGCCCCTTGCCGGACATGGTGGTCAGCAGCACCTGCTCGACCACGTTGTCGGTGTCGATGTGGTCGATGGCCTGCCAGTCTGGCAGAAACCACCGACACATAGCGCGAAACCACATGAACCGGTCGTCATCCACCATCATGATCGAGCTGCTCCGGAATGTTGCGGCCACGGTGCGGAAATACCGTGACCGGCACAATCGCGTCGGTCTTGCAGAGTTCCGACAGCGGCAGATAGTAGATAGCCATCTTCTTGAGGCGAAAGCGGCTGGGCACGGTCTGCTGCTCGATCATGATGATGATCGCCTTGCGCCGTCCGTCGGGCCAGCGAATCTCCAGGGGCACGTCAAGTTCATGGAAGCGCTCGCCCAGCCGGTCTGCCGGCAGCTCCTGCCGAATGGGCGTGATGACGACACTGTCGTCCAGCAGAGCGCCACGCTTCGAGGTCGAGACAGCCGGATGGCCTCGCGGGAGGTACTGGATGATGAGGCTCTTGAAATACTGGTCGTGACTGTGGCGCTTCCTGCGTTGCCTGCGCTTTTCCGGGCCGGGGATTCTTCCCTGTCGGCCTTTGCTGCGCGGGTGGCGGGCGAAGACGCACGGGCCTTGATGTCATCGCTGTCGGTCATGATGCATGCCTGTGGGGTTGAGGGGAAACAACCCGGGCATTGCAGCAGGGACAGCGATAGTGCGGCGAGGAAACTGTCACACGCAGTGGTCAACCGGATTAGGCCATCTGGGTTGGGTCGACCGGATCAGGTCACTGGATACGTCCACACCTTACTGCCGTTCCACTCGGCACGCTGGACGAGCCCTTCTTCAAAGTCGCGAATGAGGACACGGGCGCCGCGGGCACCTGGGTGAACTGGGTGGGCATGGGCGGGGAAGTCTCCGGATGAACGGAGATTGCGGGGCCTGCCTGGTGGAGGCAGAGGGAACTTCAGCCGGTGTCGCAAGAGGGCACACTGGGCATACCACACCGTCAGCAGCGATGTGGTCGATGATCTGGAGGCATCCGGTGGCAGAAAGGGCTTACAATCGCGTGTTGACATCAGGCACACACGATGGCAGGATGGATGGTTGAAACCGTTCGGGTGGTCCCGCGAGAAGAACCAGTGGCTTCCTGGAGACGCGGGGCATTTCGTTTGAAGATGTGAAGTTGCCACCGTCCACTCAGGCTGCCTGGTGCGCGCTCAGACACAACCCGCTCGATACCCAAGGCAATCCATGCTGCTGGTTCCGCTTGCACGATTACATCTGGGTGTTCCCGCTTTGTCGAGAAGATGGTGCTTCTTCCTGAGAAACGGCCTTTGCCAGCAGGAAGGCAACCGGGAATATTTGAGGGCGATGATAGACGCCATTGACAAGATAGCGAATACGACCGGAAGCGTCAGATCTGGACCCCGAGAACAGGACATCCTTCCCGCGCCTACGAAGAATGACGAGTTCATGGATATCACTCCAATGAACTCATCAGGAGTTCGTGCTGCCGCCAGGCGCTGATGACTGGACGGCGCGTGAACATCCGCCTCAACTCAGCAGACCTGCATGACATCCAGGCGGGCGTGCAGGAGGCGCTACCAGACCCTCATCGCCAGTGTGCTGCACAAGTATGTCACCGGGCGGCTGAAGGTACAGGCAGACAGGAAAAGAGACCAGCGCAGGATGGCCCTTTTCGTTCAGGTATATAAAGCCAGTACTGGGCGATGGCGGCCCAGGCATAACCGTCTGCATCACCGCCAGTGCCAGTAATTCCGTTACCTGTTCGTGCCCCCGGACAGCAGGGGCTTCGGCCATGAACCCGGCATGATTGCTTCCCCACATCATCCATGAATCCATGATCAGGGTGATGCCCCCGCCGACGGCGCACCCGTGCCTTCAACACAACGACAGCAGACCACCTGCGGGAACACCCCTCTACGCCTGGGCCCCGCCATCCCACCCTCGCCCGCGGCGGCTGGAGCCCCCACCGCCACGCTGGTGGGTGATGCGCACCTCGGTGAAAGGCCCGTGGCGTTCAGTGCCGTGCTGCGCAGCGACAATGACACGATCACCGTGGGCCATAGCGGCAATATGCGGGAGACAATGCGTGCTGCACGCAGACCGAAACGTGCCGCTGACCATCAGCCAGAACGACGGTGGGCCACCAGGCCATACTGCATGTGGCTGCACGGTGGGTGACGGGTCGCTGATCGGCATGCAGGCGGTGGTCTTGAATCAGGCACGGATAAGCCACCAACTATCTGGTGGCCGCGGGCGCGCGGTGACGGGCCGGGTCTTCGAGGATGGCTGGCTCATTCTGGGGGGCACGGCAAAGAACCATACGGCCGCTGACGGCCGACGGATCAGCGGGGCTGGCCGCCAGCCGCTACCTATCAGGCGCACACGCTGCGCGCCACCAGGATCTGAAAGCATGGACAGTTTGATTCGGTTTGGGTTCAACGAACGGATACGTGGCCAGTGGTGCGGCTCGACGGGGAGCTGGCTGCCGCTGTTGACGCATCACCAGCGCTATGGTGAGCCAGGATGTGCCGCAAACCGTTCGCGAACGGATGGGCGAGCTGACGGCAGCGGGGCTGCTGCTGGCGGCCTCGTCACTGAAGTTCGACGAGGGAGCCTGCGGATCCAGGGACGGGGCCGAGCCCGGCTGTTCGTGGCGGAGTGCCAGGCGGACGGCCGTTTCCGGAGCCACGGTGAAGCTGCAGGCGTAGCATTCCGCGATGCGTCGTTTAGCGATTTGGTGAATCGGACAGCGGCGGCGTTTTGCGGTGACGCTGCTGCCCGCAAAAGAACACAACCCCGTGCGGTGGACAGGCTGGACAATCATCAGGGCATCATCGCTTCGAGGAGGCGATACGGTGGCCGAGGTGCTGGAGACTACATGACCTGTCGGAACAGCTGCCGTCGCGGCTGGCTGGCGGCCAGCAGGCGGGAGTGTGTTCGGGCTGCTGCTGCGGGTGATGCCGGGCGAGCGACCAGCTGTACGTGACTGACGGGCCGGCTGCTGTGGGAACAGGTGCGGGCGGCCCGATACGCTGACGCGCGAAGATGCTGAACCTGCCGCCGGAGGTGCTGCGCCGGCTGTTCTGGGGACGGAATCAGCGCCTACGACAGCGCAGGCCGCGCTGAGTGCACCTGCTCATGCGGAAAAATTGGCCGGCGTACTGAAGATGCTGGGTGCGGAGGAGGTGGAAGCCATTCTGGAGACAGCAGGGGCGCATTCAGGTGAACTGCAGTTCTGCCGGCTGCCTACCGCTTCGATGCGCGGCAGGTGGCGGCGCTGTTCACTGGAGCCCGAGGCGGGCCGGTGCGGTACCCGGGTGGCACGCTGATTTGTATCCAGTGCCCGGTGGCGGACGAGTCAGTGACGGGTTGATCTGCAGATCTCGTCAGGCAATGTACCCAGCCCGCGCTGACTGCTCTTCCACGGCCAGTGCCGCTGCGCGAGTCTTCACTTCGGCTTCAGGCCTCGTTGCGCAGGCGCTTGCGGTGACCTCGCGCTGCAGGGCCAGCGATTCGCTCAGCTGCCAGACGGCGACCGGCTGCCCTGCCCCAGCCACAGCGGTACTGGATGAGAACAGGCGAACTGGCCGGGCAACGAAGAGCAGTTGCATTGCAAAATGAAAGGAGGAAGGCTGCGCCGTCCATGCCATGTGCAGGTACGGGCAGACGAGACTTACCTGCACACCCAAAGAGACCAAGGGCAGACAAACCGCCGGGGCCAGCATCTTCGCTGGGAGCCTCTGCAAAATCCTGCAGCTCGCCCAGCTTATGATGGTAAACAAAACCACGATGGTAAACAAAATAAGCCCGCAAACGGACCATTTTCGTGACAGACGCCTAGCCAATTGCGCCACGCAGAGACGCACCACAAGTGCAGCATCAACGACGGCGGATGCTGAAAGGCATCATGACGGGTAGACAGCAGTTTCGCCCAGATCTTCCTCGATGCGCAGCAGCTGGTTGTATTGGAGATACAGTCGCTGCGGGACATGGAGCCGATCTTGATCTGCACATGGCGTTAGCGCACGGCGATGTCGGCGATATGGTGGTGTCTTCGGTTTCGCAGGCGGTGGAGACCGGCGGTGTAGGCGCAGATGCAGCCAGTTCGATGGCGGAGAAGGTTTCCGTCGGTGCCAATCCTGGTTGACCTTGATGAGGATCAGTTGGCGATGCCCTTGTCGATGCCCTCGCGCAGGATCTTGGTGTTGGCGGCAGACAGGTCTCGCCCACCAGCTGGACAATGTCGCCCAGGCGCTCGGTGAGGTGCTTCCAGCCATCCCAGTCGTTCAGCCACCGTCAACGCTGATGGAGATGATCAGGTGTTGGCCACCCAGTCGGACAGCAGCTTGGCTGAACTCGGCGGCGGTGAGCTACTTTCTTCTCGCCGGCCAGGTTATGCTGCCGTCATATGGGGCTCGCTGGAGGCGCAATCCAGACCGGCAATGTCTTCGCCCGGACGGCGGCAACCTTCTCGATGGCCTGAACGATCAGTTTTCAGGGCTGCCTCGCTAAGCCAAGCTGTCGACGAGCGCGGGCGAGCCGCCTTCGTCACCGACGGAGTGTGGCAGGCGCCGGCGTCGTTGATCAGCTTGCACAGGCGTGGAGGCTCGGCACCATAGCGCAGACTTCCCGGAAGCGTGGGGCACCCAGCAGGATGATCGCGAGTCACTGCAGGTCGAGGTTGTTGTTGGCGTGGGCGCCGCCGTTGATTCGACGTTTCATCATCGGAACCGGCAGAGCATCTCGCGGAACCGCCGCCGAAGTAGCGATACAGCGGCAGGGCCGGATTCTTCGGCAGCGGCACGAGCCACGGCCATGGACACGGCCAGCATGGCGTTGGCAGCCCAGAGTTGTGCCTTGTTGTCGTGCACACCGTCCAGCTCGATCAGGTGGCCGGTCGACGGTAGGCCTGCGCACTGGTGGCGTCCAGGCCCAGCACCTAGCCCTCGGAGATTTCGGAAGTTGATGTTCTCGACCGCCTTCGGCACGCCCTGCCGCCGTAGCGCCGGGCGTCGTTGTCACGCAGGCAGTTCGATGGCTTTCGCGAGCTGGTGGAGCGACCGGACGGCGCGGCGGCACGACCCATCACACCGGATTCGGAAGGCAGGACATCGCGCGCTCGACGGTGGGGTTGCGCGCGAGTCGATGATCTCACGCCCGATAATGTCGACGATTGTACTCTGGCTGGCCTTTTCTCCTCAATCTCAAGCCTTCAACACAGATCCATGTTGAACTGTGCGGTTGCGCCCGCCCGGTGTGGCGCGGGCCTGGCGGTACTGCTCGAATCATAGCGGACCGGCGGCGCGGCGTCCCATGTCATCGAAACGGGATGATGACGATGCGCTCGTTTTCCAGTGCTGCCCTCGAAGACACGTACCTGCTCACCGGGCGACGAAACGCCGCCCGCCTTTGGCCGCAGTGCGCGGGTGGGGAGAGTTCGCGGTGGCGGCGATCTTCTCGGCGTCGGTGACTACCGGCGATGTCGGCGGCGATCACGTAGGCCGCCATGGGGTTACCTCGACACTCTGCCAGCGTTGCTTTACCTTCGGATTATGCTGCGTGGGTGCTTTCCCGGGGATAAAACCTTGCGGAAAGGTCGCGGCGCGCAACAGACGGCCGTAGCCCTTCGTCCGGACAGGCGCCCGCAGCCTGGCCAGGCCATACGCGACCTGCCTCAGCCGCCAGGTCCAGCTCGGCAAAGCTCTGGCGCTTGACCACGGCGTCCAGTTCCTTCAGCAGCGGCCAGCAGGCCTGCGCATGCAGGCCAGCGGCCAGGCATTGGGGCCATCGGACGGCGTGTTCCGGATCAGGGTGCAAGGTTTCCATGAAGAGGCCGGCCGCGCCGGAGGTCCGCAGCCGCCCGCGCCAACGCATCGGGATGAACCCGCTGCTGGCCACCGGAGCGGTCGCCCCGCCCGCCCGGCAGCTGCACCGAGTGGGTGGCATCGAGACACGACAGGGCGGCCGTTTCGCGCATGATGGCCAGCGAGCGCATGTCGGAGACGAGGTTGTTGTAGCCGGAAGCTGGCACCCCGCTCGCAGACCATGGCCGCGAAGTCTTTCATCGACCCCGGCCTCCTTCGCGGCGGCACGGGCCTTGGCGTACGACCTGCTTTCATGTCGTGCGGGCGAGAAACTGGCCGTCTGTGATGTTGACCGACTGCCGGCCAGCGGCAGCCACCGCGTTGATGGAAGTCGGTGCTGGCGGCACGGAAGGCCGTGGCGTCTGCGGTACGTCCACCACCTCGGCCACGGAAGGCTTTGATCTGGTCGATCTCGTGCGCGTCGGTGACGACCGGCACGCCGATCTGGCGCTTCACTTCTGGCGAGGATGCACTGGGCACGCCTTCCGTGCCGGGACCGCGGGAAAGGATTTGCCCGAGCTGCGGTTGGCCTTGTCGAAGCGAACACGACTTACGTAGACAGATGTCCAGCGCGGCGCCAGATTTCCTTCCGCTGGCCGTGGCGGTGTCGAGCGCGGCGCTGTTCGGATTCGATGGCGCAGGGGCCGGCCACAGCGGGAAGAACGGCTGGTCGAGCCCGGCGGCGCGTCCGGCAGGTTCGTGTGGCGGGCTCCGTGCAGGGGTGGACGACGCAGCCGCGGCCCGGAAGCGGTTGCGGCTGCAGCGGACCTTACAGCAGCGGGAAGCGGGCGTGGCCGCCGTGGCACTGCCCACTGCCGGCGGCGACACCGAACCGGCTTCACCCGCAGCTTAACGGCTCCGGGCATGCGCATCGCTCCTCGGCGCCGGCCGCCTGCCTGCGCGCTGTCCGCCGCGGGCGAGGGCGCGCCTTGATGTGGTGCGGAGCGAACAGCGGATGGCCGTGGCGCGGGTTGGAGGTGCAAACTCGAGGTGGAGCTGCAACGCCGAGGAACCACGGATAGGCGTGTCTGGGTGGGCAGCTCGATGGTCTCGGTCAGCCCCTCGACCGCGTGCGGGCGGCACTGAGTGAGACCGGCGGCTTCCAGGCGGTGGACGAAGTGGTCGTTGACCTCGAGCGCGGTGACGGTGACGCTCGTGGCGCTGAGTGCACCGTCGATCGCTGGCCAGCGGCGTGCCGGACCTGACCGGGCAAAGCGCACAGGCACCCCAGAGCGCACGTGCCTCCGGGCCCGGAGGAGTGGTCACGGCGCCTCGGCGCCGCCGCTGCGGTCGGTCCATTCAGTTGGCGATGAGGGCGATGACCGGGTTGGGGGTGTCGAGTTCGAACTCGGTGCTGTTGGCGCGGTCCAGCGCCCCGCCACGTATAGCGAGCGCATGTTCGACCACGGCCAGCGCTGCATGCCGAGGCAGATGCCCAGGTACGGCTGCTCATGCTGCGGGCGTACTCGCTGGATGGCTCTGATTCAAGTGCCCTCGACATCATCGCTTAAGCCGAAGCCGCCCGGCACGAGGATGGCGTCGCGGTTGGCCCAGCATGGCCGGCGCGCCGTCACGCTTTCGACCCGCCTCCGGAGTCGAGATAGTCGATGGCGATGCGGGTGGAGAGTGTGCATGCCGGCGTGCGCAGCGCCCTCGTCAGCGACTTGCATGGACTCTCGGTGAGGATCGCTGCCTGCCGACGCATGGCGATGCGCACATGGTGACGCGGATCGTATTCGAGCCGCTGGTGAGGGTGTCTCAGATGCAGATCGGCCGGCGGGCGGTCGAGCTTCGCAGGTCCGGCCAGGATGTCGTCGACCTTCGCTCGTGCAGCATGCGCGGATCTTGTAGATGGAGTCGGCTTCCCGCACGGACGTGGCGTCCGATCGACGGGATGTTGGAAAGAGAGGGAGATCTCCGGCACGCTCGTCGTCGGGGATTGCCGCGGCCGGCTCGGCACAGCACCGTGGATGCTCGCTGATCTTGCGTGCGCGCTGCGAGTGCCGGGCGGGCTTTGTTTCAGCTCGCCGGCCGTGCCCAGAGATCGCACCACAGCGTGAGATGCACGGCGCAGGCACTGCCGCGTAAGCCGGCCTTGTGCTCATCTCCGCCGGATGGCCTCGAGGAAGGCAACGGCGGTTCAAAGATGTCGCTGCTTGGTGCCGCCGGGCTGATCTCGACGACGCTTTCTGCGCGGCCAGGTGCCGACACCAGCGCCGCGCGTTCGACGACGGGCCTGGTTCTGCTGGTGATGGCGCAGATTGGCCGCACGGTGCGGTTGCCGGTGCTCGCGCGCGCTCTGCGGATGACGGAGTCGCAGATCCGGCTGGTGGTGAAGTTGTTGGAACGGCGGCATGCGTGCGGAGACAGAAGCGCTCGTGAGTGGCCGAGATCGAGGTCGGTTTCGCGTCACCGTTTCGGTGAAATCAAAAGACCTCACCGTGCTGGAACGGGCTCGCGCTGATATCCGGCGCTGATGGGGATCGCTTCATCAACGTGAGTCGTTGACACCGCGCGATTCGGGCGGCGCGGCCAGCCGAGGCGGCGTGGGCAATTCCCTTGCCCAGGATGACACCACGCCGCCGGTGACAACACATATGTTGGTCGCGTATGCCCTTCGGTAGTGGTGCTGTAGCAATGATCGGGCGGCTGCTGCATGACAGGCGGCAGTGATCGCTCCCTCGACGCAGGGAATGTGCGTGGTCAGAGCTGCCACGGAAAGCCGCCGCCGAGGGGCGCTGCGGCAATGCTCCGCACGGCTGGCAGGAAAACATTGACCGGCGGGTTTGCGCGTCGCGTGCTTCACCGACAATGTGCAGCGCATGATGAACCCCGAGGATATGTGCGGGCGATGACGGAAAGTCTGGGAGAATGGGCGGGCAGGATGGGCCGGTCGATCGGCATCGAACGCGATGCCGCGGAATTCGATGTGGTGGTGGTGGTGCGGGCCCGGCAGGGAGCTGGCCACGGCCATCCGGCCTGGCAGCAGCTGAGCGGCCCGAACGCAGCCAGAGACATCAGCGTCTGCGTGATCAGAGAAAGGCGCTGCGTGTCGGCGCGCACATCCTCGTCGGGCGCTGGTCGTCACCCGGCGCGCTGGACGAGCTGCTGCCTGGCTGGCGAGGAGAACGATCCGCCCGCTGGCGACGGTGACGGCTACCACCGACGAGGTGATGTTCCTGGTCGGCCGCTCACCAGCTGATGACAGCGGTGCAACAGTCTAGGCCACGGCTGCGCCGAGCCATGCAGGTCTGCACTTCGTAATCAGCCTGGCGCAGCTGACGCGCTGGCTGGGCGGGCGTCAGGCCGAGGAGCTGGTGGAGATCTGCCCGGCTTTGCCCGGCCGCCCGGGTTTGGCCACCGCGGAAGCGCCAGGTCCGTAGGCGTGGTGACGGGCGACATGGGTCTGGACCGTGACGGGCAGCCCACCGATGCCTTCCAGCCGGGCATGGAGCTGCTGCCGCTACACGGTGTTTCAAGCCGCCGAGGGTCTGCGCGGGCATCTGGGTCGTGCCCCGATCGAACGTTTCCAGCCGGACGATGCCGACGGCGATCCGCAGAGCTATGGCATTGGCATCAAGCGAACTGTGGGAGGTCCGCCGGAGCACTTTCGCCCTGGCTGATCCGTGCACACCAGGCCGGCTGGCCGCTTCGACAGCGCCACTCTATGGCGGTGGCTTCATCTCACCACTTCGGCGAGAACCGGGTGGCGGCGTGCGTGGTCTGGGCTCAATCACCAGAACCCGGTACTCTGTCACCGTTCGAGGAATTCCAGCGCTGGAAGACGCACCCGTGCCCTGCGCGGTAAGGTGTCTGAGGGCGGCCGGCGGCTCGAATATCGGCGCACAGGCCATCACGGCAGGTGGGCTCAACGCCCTGCCAGGCGCTGGTACTTTCAGGCGGCGCCTGCGTGGGCCGCGATGCCGGCTTTCTGAATGCGGCCCGCATCAAGGGCAGCACGCACCGTGCATCAAGGGCAGCATGCTGGCGGCCGGCGCCTGCCGATCACTGCAGGCAGGCGTGCCCATGACGAGCTGTCGGCCTATCCGGAAGCCTTCCGGGCTTCGTGGCTGTACGAAGAACTCTGGAAGACGCGCGACTTCAGGGCCGCCATGGGCAAGGGTCTGGTCATGGGCACGCTGCTGGTGGGACTGGACCAGACGGTGTTCCGCGGCCGGCTGCCGGTGACCCTGCACGTGAAGAAACCCGACCATCTCTACCTGAAACCGGCCAGCGAATGCCAGCCCATCGAATACCCGAGACCGGACGGCAGCTGACCTTCGACCGCCTGTCATCGGTGTATCTCGGTCAACCACGGGGAGCAGGAACCGGTGCACCTGCGGCTGAAGGACCCGAACGTGCCCACGGCCATCAACCTGCCCGAATATGCCGGCCCGGAGGCACGCTACTGCCCGGCCGCCGTGTACGAGTATGTGGAGCACGAGGATGGCTCGGGGCTGCGCCTGCAGATCAATGCACAGAACTGTGTGCACCTGCAAGACCTGCGACATCAAGGATCCCACCCAGAACATCATCTGGACCCCGCCCGAGGGCGGCGGCGGGCCGGGCTACAGCAGCATGTAGCGTGTGAGGAAAGCTGGCGGCCCGTTTGTCACCGTGCAGGTCTACGCCCTATGCTGACAGGGGCGCCGTGCGTGACAAGCCTGGCTACCCTGCAGACAGACAGTGACGTCGGGACATGCAGCCGCACGCGGCGCCTGCGCGTATCCACGACCACAGCCATACCCACCGTCGGCACCCCGGCAGCCGGATCGAAAAAGCGCCCCGGAGGGCGCTTTTTTCTGTGGCGCACAGCGTTCTCGTGACGTGTTTCCCCGCCCTGCCATCAGGGCGGGCCTGATGGCGCACGCACGGCACAGCGGCAGTGGCAGCCACCCGGCGGTGGGCTGCCCTGCCCGATGCGGCCGCGCACCGCCGTCAGTGACCGTCGTCGTCGCGCGGTGCCGGATCGGCCGTGCGGACGCTGACCAGGGCACGGCCGGCACCCGGCCGGCTGCCCTGGTTGTTGGCTTCGTTGACGACCAGGGGTTCGCCCTTCCAGCAGATGAGACCATTCCAGGGCGGAGATGATGGCGGACTGTGCGCCATCCGCCGTGGTCATGGTGACGAACGCGAACCCGCGCGAGCGGCCGGTGTCGCGATCTGAAATGATGCGGACACTCAGCACGTCACCATGGGCCGAAAACAGGTCGTTCAGCTGCTGGTCCGTGGTGCGCCACGGCAGGTTACCGACATAGATCTCGGTGGACGTTTCGACAGGTAAGACTTCCGGAAAAGTGGACGAAACACGTACGCGACCGCCTGCCGCTCACGCCTGGGCCAGCAGCAGGGGCAGCACAAACCCCCTGGCCATGCAGGATCTGCCAGCGGCAGGCATCTGCAGGCGGGGTGGGCCATGACGAGAACGAGCGAGAACAGCCGTCCGTGCTACGAACGGTAGAGAGCCAGCGCAAGGGACGATGGCAATCTCTGGAAGAGAGAGAACCATTTCGCTGCGGCGAACGGGATCTGCCGGCCCGGGACTCGCGCTGCCGCAGGCGCCCCGGACGGGAACATCCGCACCGGACAGCACGGGACCGGAAGAGAACCGCAGCCGCCGGATCAGGAACCCGGGCGGCACGATATGCAACGAAATGGCGGCAACGCAATGAGGAGGATTGCGCCGTCGGACTGCAGATGTGCACCAGACTGCACGCAAATAAGACAGAAAGCGCGCGACCGATTCCCGCATTGCCACAATATGGGATTGTAACTTTTTTTGCGTACCGGAGCTTGAATCCCCTTCCGGACGCGTCATGGCGCTGTCCGGCACCTGCCAGGCACATGACACGCAGCTCGCGACACGCCCAGGATGCCCCCGTGGTGCTCTGCGACTTGCCAAGCGGTCGATACTGGACAAGAATCAGATGACCCGCACTCATGGATTCGCGTGCGCCTCACCCCCGGCAGCGCGAAAGTGCTCCTGCAGATCCAGCTGCACCTCGAACAGACCGGTTTTCCACCCACCCGCGCCGAAATTGCCGACGCCCTGGGCTTTCGCTCCGTCAACGCCGCCGAAGACCACCTCAAGGCCCTGGTCCGCAAGGGCATGATCGAAACCTGTGCCGGCATGTCGCGCGGCATCCGCCACCCGCCCGCCGAGGCCGAGCTGCGGGCAGCCGGGCACGACGGCCCGTTCGGGTACAGGCGCAGCGACCAGCGCCGGAGCCGTGACAGACGTGCTGCTGCCCGTGAATGGCCGGGCGGCCGATCCCGGTGCCTGGCGCACGGCCCATACGGTGGGCGCTGCCGGCGGCAACTGGAACGACCCGCCACCGGGCGTGCCGGCACTGGTGGCCGCCCGCCGTGGCGCCCACCGGTGCATTCCCCGGGCACCGCCGCCCCGCGCAGGCACCCAGCGCACGGGCGCCGGCATGGCAACAACGCCGCAGGCTGATGTCCCGGTGTTCGCTGCCCTCATCGGCCGGGTGGCGGCCGGGCGGCCGCTGCTGGCCGTGGAGCACGTGGAGCCGTCTACAGCCTGGATGCCCAGCCTGTTCGAGCGCCGGCCGACTATCTCGCTGCGGGTGCAGGGCGACGGCATGCGCGCGACGCCGGCATGCTCGACGGCGACCTGCTGGCCGTCGGTCAACCACCGACGCCCACAACGGGCAGATCGTCGTGGCCAGCTGGGCAACGACGTGACGGTCAAGCGCCTGCAGCGCGACGAGCGTCGCCGCACTCTAGCTGCTGCGAAAACCCGGCCTCATCAGCCCATCACGGTCGATCCGGCGGTGGAAGAGTTCCAGATCGAGGGTATCGGCGCGGGCTCATCCGGCAGCAGAGCCGTCACGGCTGTAGCAACAGCCCGGGCACTCAGGTCCGGTGTGCCGGCAGCAGAGCGGGCATTCAGCGTATAGGTGCCGGTGATGCTGGCCGAGCCCAGGCTGTGACGAGGCAATGAGGATCCCGCACCTGACGGCCGTCGAAACGCCCCTCCAGCGGCAGGCGGTCGACATCCAGCGCATGCACGATGAACTCGTAGCGGTGCACCAGCGCATCGTTCCATGGCGGGCAGGCGCCATCGTAGCCGTAGTAGTCGCCACTCATGTCGTCGGTCGGTGGCAAACCACTGGGTGCAGTCGTTCACCCCTGGCTGCCATCAGGCAGCTCGGGACCGGCTTGCCGCGCGGCGAGACCTGGCTGGAATAGGCCCCCTCCTCCAGCGCCCGGCGTCCAGCCGGCAGATCGACCAGGATCCAGTGATAGAAATCGGCCCGTGGCAGCTCGGCCGGTACCTCGCGGTCGGGGTGATTGACATCGTCGGGCTTCGACGGCGCGTCATGGTCGACGCACAGGATGGCAAACGACCGGGTGCCCTCGGGCACTTCGTCCCAGGCCAGGTGCGGATTGCGGTTGTCGGCCAGCGCCACCCGGGTGGCAGGATCCGGCCGGGCAAAGGCCAGCTTCCCGGGCAGGGGCTGACCGGCTGCAAAGGAATCACTGCGCAGTTTCATCGGTGTCATCTCCTTTCATCGGTTGCCATTCTCCCGGAGCGCGTCATGGACCTGTCTGCCGGCACGCGGATCGAAAAACAGACCCATCGGACGCGCTGGCGCCATGGCAACGCCGGCTGGTTGCACGCCGACGGGGGCAATTTGAACAAGTTTAGCGTTCTGCCGCCCTCGGTTTTCCCGGCACGGACAAAGGCGCCCGCAGTTGTTTAACATGACGCCTGCACTTCCCTGGTTCGATTCTCTAGTTCGGGAGACACGTTCATGTCGGCAGACAACGTCATCATCTTTCGGGAACCCGCCACGGCAGACGGCCGGCGCATCGGCCACGCCACGCTGAATGCCCCGGCCTCGCTAGATGCCCTGTCGCTGGACATGGTCGAGCAGCGTCAACCGCCAGCTCAAGAGCTGGATTCGCGATCCGGACGTGGTGGCCATCGTGCTGGATGGCGCAGGTGAGCGCGCGCTTTCAGCGCCGGTGCTGATATTCGCGACCTCTACCATTCCATCCGCGAATACGATAACCGGCCCAACCCCTATGCGCAGCATTTCTTCTTTACCGAGTATGCGCTGGACTATCGCATCCATACCTGTCCAAAGCCCCTGCTCTGCTGGGGGCATGGCATCGTGATGGGAGGCGGCGTGGGGCTGCTGGCGGGCGCCTCGCACGCGGGTGGTGACGCCGCAGACGCGGATGGCCATGCCGGAGATCGGTATCGGGCTGTTTCCGGATGTGGGCGGCAGCTGGTTCCTGAACCGCTTTCCGGGGGCGGGCCGGGCTGTTCGTGGGCCTGACCGCGGCGCCGATGAATGCCTCGGATGCGCTCTTTGCCGGCATGGCCGATTTCTGTCTGGACGACAGCTCGCGGCAGGCCGTGCTGGACGACATCCTGCGTCATCGCTGGGGTACCGACACGGCGGCAAACAAGGCACAGATGACGGCTGCTGGACGCCCCACGGGAACGGGAACCAGGCCGAACGAGGCCTCGGCCCTGCGCCAGCACTTCGACCTGATCCGCAAGACCGTGGGCATGGCCAGCCTGAAGGACACGGCCGAGCGTCTGCTGGCGCTGCCGGTCCATGATGATCCGTGGCTGGCCACGGCCGTGGAGAATTTCCGCCGGGGCAGCCCCACCTCGGCCGCGCTGGCCTGGGAGCTGCAGCAGGCGCCGCCGTCACCGCTCGCTGGCCGACGTGTTCGCATCAGATACTAACGTGGCCATCAGCTGCTGCGCGACTTTTGATTTTGCCGAGGGGTACGGGCACTGCTGATCGACAAGGACAAAAAGCCCCAGTGGCAACCGTCCACCCTGGATGCGGTGGCATCGTCCTTCATCGAAAGCCACTTCCGCGACCACCACGGCGGGACACACCGCTGTCGGGCTGGCGCTGAGCGCCAGACCAGCACCAGACCAGCACCAGACGGCGGGCTGGCGCGGAAATGGCACCGGAAGCCAGGCGGGCGTCCGCCACTCCGGCGCAGACCGGGCGATTGCTTCGAGTCGGGTGCCCGGTCCGTGCTTGCGTGCCTCAGACTTGCTGCGCCTGTGGCAGATCGGGCAGCGGATCCTGGCCCATGTCCGGCATGCCGTCGAAAGTCGACCATGCCGGTTTCGAGCGAATATTCGGCGCCCACCACCAGCAGCCCCTCGTGCTCGATCCAGTGTTCGAGAATGGGCGAGCCGTGACGCAAGTGATTGGCGGCGTTGCGGATGTTGGCACGCACCGCCATTTTCTTGAGACGTTCCGGGTCGTGCGCCAGTTCGGTTTCGAGCAGAGGCTCGACCGACGAGGCGGATGCGGTCGACCACGACACGCAGGTTGGAGCGTGAGCGGCCACGGGCGGGCAGTTTCAGCTCTTCCAGCGTGGCAGAGATGGCACCGCAGCGGAATGCTAAGCACCACCACCAGCCGGGTGCTGAAGCGTTCGACGGCAAATTCGAGCGCTGCCGATCTGGGACGGGGCGACGATGTTGCCGGCCACGCGGATGACGAACAGTTCCCCCAGCCCCTGGTCGAACACCAGCTCGCCGGGAACGCGGGAATCGGCGCAGCCGAGCAGCACGGCAAAGGGTTGCTGCCCCATGATCAGCTGGGCCCGGCGCGCCTGGTTGGTGGCCAGCGCCACGCCTCCCAGGCCGGCCACGAAACGCCGGTTGCGCGTCTTGCAGGTTCTGAGGGAGCTTCAATGGCAGAAATCATGGTGTGGCAGAAACAGCAATGGATCTGCCGATATACCCATTCTGCGGGAAGGGATTAGCGCGGGTCAGGGACGCAGCGACGGCGCCGGACCGGCACCTGCCATGCGCAGTACACCATTGCGGCGGGCCAGCACCGAGGCGCCACCGGCCGCGGCAATGAAGTCGTAGCCCTGGGCCACGCGGGTGGAAGCTTGAGCTGGTCGTCGAGTTTCATGTCGGCCAGCTGGCGAAACCGTTGCTGCCCCAGGCCCAGACACTGCGCGTCACGCTTGAGCGCCACGGTATGGGCACCACCCGCTGCCACCGAGGTGAAGCCCGTGCCGATCTGCACCGGCGACAGGCGGTCTTCACTGGGTGCCGTCGCAGCTGGCCCAGCAGTTTGCCGCCCCAGGCCCATAGCGTGCCATCGCGACGGATGGCAAAGGACTGGGCGGTGGCGGCCGTGACCTTGCTGAAGTTCTCGCCGATCTGCACCGGGCGTGACTGGTCCTTTTCATCGCCCGTGCCCAGCCGGCCGCCCTCGCCGCGGCCCCAGGCCCACAGAGCGACCCTTGCGGTCGATGGCCATCGGTAACCGGCACCGAGCGGCACGCTGGCAAAGCCCTGGCCGATCGGCGTCGGGGTGGTGACCACCTCCTGCGCGCCATTGCCCGCTTCGCCCCAGCGGTTTCTCGCCCACAGGCCAGCAGCGTGCCGCATCACGGCGCACGGCCGGGCTGTGGCGGTCACCGGCGGCAGTGGCCACGATATCGCGGGCAATCCAGATGGGGCGAGTCCTGCAGGGCGTGGCTGGTCTGGCCATTGCCCAGCTGGCCGTAGCGGTCGTCGCCCGCAGCCCAGAGGTTGCCACTGACGGTCGAGAGCCAGTGCGTGCGAGCCACCAGCCGCCACGGCCTGACTTCCGGCCGGGCAGCGGCAGGAAATCGGCCACCACGGTCTGCGCAATGCCCGCCAGCTGGCCACGGCGTGAGGGCCGCGCGCCCACAGGCGACCGTCGGCACCCAGCACCAGCGGTGAAGTCACGGGCCTGGGCCGCCGGCCACCTCGCCAAAGCAGGCCCGGTGGGTACCTCGCGCAGCGGTTCGGCGTCGATGCGCGCCGTGACCGCCGGCTGCGGCGAGGAACTGACGGCGGTGAGCAGCGTCGTCAGCGCCAGCCACACCCCATTGCCCAGCGCAGTTGCGCCGAGCAGCGCGGTCGCAGCAGACGACCGCTGTATACCCCTGTGGCCAGCACACGCTGAGTTTTTGCCGCCAGCAACGCCAGTGTCCTGCTCCCTGTTCGAATCCCGATGTGTTGGAAGCAGCATTGTGGGTGGCAGCATGAAAGGCGCCGCCGGTGCACCGGATGCAGCCTGTTCCAGTGGCGGTACTGGCCAGCCGGCGCGGCGCTGGGCGTGCCCGGGCAGCGACGGCGCATGGCACGGAAAAACAACAATGGAGGGGGGTGGCAGCCGTGGAGCGGCTGGCGTAACTGACATGGCTGGCGTGGTTGGCGCAGCCAGTGTGATTGGCGTAGCTGGTGTGATCGGCGCAGCTGGCGTGACTGGCGCAGCTGGCGTGATTGACGCAGCTGGCGCGCTTGGCCCTGCGGTGCACTTCCGGGCAGCTGGGACGCAACCGCAGTGCGTGACTGCGGTGCGTGGCTGTAGTGCACTGTTGACGGGTCGCCTTACTGCGCGCCCAGCTGTTTGATCGAGGTCTTCGCTAGCCGCCGCGGTTCTCGACGTGGGTGTAGCCTTCGGCCGTCAGGGCCTGACGGGCCCGCTCGGCACGCCGTCCGCTCTTACGGTGAGAGCATCACCGGGTGTTGTTCTTGTCGAGGGGCCACGGTGTGGATCTGGCTGACGATGTCCTCGACCGGAATGTTGTGGGCACCTTCGAGGTGACCGGCCTGGTACTCGGCCGGCGTACGCACGTCGACCCAGACGGCCTTCGCCTCGGTGGCAGCCGGCGACTGTACGGCCCCCTGGGCAGAAGCTGCGGCATGCTCATGGCCGGCCGGAGCATCGGTACTGCCGGCCTGGGCGGCGCAGGCGGTGAGAAACGCGGCCGCGCAGCGCAGGCGGTCCAGCAGGCGGGAGGGAGCGCGGAAAGAATCGGCATGAGGTTTTCCTTGAAAGAAGACGCCGGCCATCACCCGCAGGCCAAAGCCCCGGAAACTGACGCCCGGGCGGCGTCGCCCGGCGGCGGCAGCCATTGCCAGACGGACGACAGGAGCAGGGCTGGCAGCAGCAGGCTCCCCAGCCCGTCAGCGGGTGGCCGGCGTTAGCCATGGTACAGCCTTTGTGCCAGCCGGAACCCGGGTTGTGGGCCACACCCTACGTATCCTGAACATGACATTTGCCCCACGCAGTGCAGCCCCCGCGCGCGGGGCAGGGAGCCAAAACGCTCGCAGACTGTTGCAGAGGCTCCTGGCGCTCAGGACACCACGTGGGCCAGCCCGCGGGCCAGATCGAGCGCAGATGTCTTCAGGCGATTGAGGCCGATGGCCATGCGCAGCTGCCCCTCGCCGATACCGGCAGCCGCCTTGGCTTCGGGGCTCATCCGGGCGTGCGTCGTACTGCCCGGATGGGTGATAGGTGATCTTCACGTCTCCGAGGTTGGCCGTGACGGAAATGACGCGACAGCCGTTGACCACAGCCCAGGGCATGCTGGCGCGCCACCTCGGGCGTATCGCCCTGGACCTCGAGCCAGCACCGGGCCGAAGCCACTCTGCTGCGACACGGCCAGTGCAGCTGCGGATGGCTTTTCCAGACCGGGGTAGAAGACACGCTGCCACGCCCGGCTGGGCTTCCAGCCAGCGGGCCACGGCCGGGGCGTTGTCGGACTGGGCACGCATGCGCACCGGCAGCGTCTGCAGGCCACCCAGCGGGATCCAGGCGTTGAGGCCGACGGTGCCGGGCCCGGTGTGGCGCAGCACGGGCTCAGTTTTTCCTTCATGTGAGGGGTTGGAGCCCAGCACGGCGCCCCATCACGCGTCCCTGGCCATCGAGGTACTTGGTGGCCGAGTGCACGACGATGTCCGCCCCCAGCTTCAGCGGCTGCTGCAGGGGCCGGTGCAGAAAGTGTTGTCCACCACCAGCGGGATACCGCGGTCGTGGGCCAGCCTGGCCAGCGCGCGGATGTCAGCGATCTCGGTGGAGGGTTGGCCCGGGCTTTTCGACGAACAGGAAGCGGGTTTCAGGCCGGATATGGCGGCCTCCCACGCAGCCAGGTCGTCGATCTTCACGTAGGTGGTGCTGACGTCGTGGCGCTCGAACAGCCCCAACGCCATCGACGGTGGTACCAAATACGGCCTGCGAGACAGACGATGTGGTCCCCCGCCCCGGTCAGGCTCATGATCACCGCATGGATGGCCGCCATGCCGGACGCAGCCGACATGCAGGATTCTGCCCTTCCAGCGCAGCCAGCCGGTCCTGGAAGACCCGCACGGTGGGATTGCGAAAGCGCGAATAGATGAAACCATCGACCTCGCCCGCAAACTTGGCACGCCGCATGGGCCGCATCGTCGTGCATGAAGCTGGAGCTGAGATAGATGGGCTCAGTGTGTGCTCGCCATAGGGGCCGGCGTCGCGTAGCCGGCACGGACCGCCAACGTCTCGGGCTGCACGCCGGCCAGACGCACCTGCCGGGAGCCCGGCCCGATGCAGCCACTGTCGCATCGCTGGCGGAAGGTGTCGTGCCTGAAACACGCGGGACCGTGTGGCCGGCGGATGTATCACCTGAAACAGCCGGTGCCGCGCGGCCGGCGGAGATGTACCACCGGAAGCGACCGGTGCCGTGTGGCCGGCAGAGGATGCACCACCGGAAGCGGCCGGTGCCGCAGCCGGTGGCGGACGTTGCGTGGAAGCAGCCGCGGCAGCGGAGCGCTGGAAGCGGAAGAATCTGCAGACATGATGAAAGCGTAAAAACGACGAAAGAGGGTTCAGCGTGTGCAGGTTACTCCGGGAAGCAAACAGCACGCCGCCGCCGATATGCGAAAAACGACTATCAGCACACCATGGAGCGTGTCGCGGGCACATTCCCCGACAACCCTGGCCCGTCCCGCTGCAAGCCTGATGGGCCCAACCCACCTCACCCCGCCCGGCTGCGGCTGGCCTCCAGCGCAGCCAGCCGATCGGGCGTGACATCGGTGCAGTACTGGCCGTCGAAGCGAGGAAGCCTCGAACTGGCGGGCGTGGGTGCCGGCATCCAGCACGGCCTGTTTCCATGGCGTCGATCGACTGGTAGACCAACGCGTCGGCACCGATGGCCTCGCGGATCTGCTCGTCGTCGCGCTCGTGGGCGATCAGCTCGCTGCGCGTGGGCGTATCGATGACCGTACACGTTGGGAAAAACGCACGCGGGGCGCAGCCGAAGCGAAGAACACCTTGTTGGCACCGGCCTCGCGGGCCATCTGCACGATCTCGCGCGAGGTGGTGCCACGCACGATGGAATCGTCCACCAGCAGCACGTTCTTGCCCGAAACTCGATGCTCATGGCGTTGAGCTTCTGGCGCACCGATTTGCGGCGTACCGACTGGCCGGGCATGATGAAGGTGCGGCCGACGTAGCATGATTCTTGATGAAGCCCTCGCGGTAGTTCAGGCCCAGCCGGCTGGCCAGCTGCATGGCCGAGGGCGCGAGGTCTCGGGGATGGGGACTACCACATCGATGTCGCCGGCCTGCATCTGCCGGGCCACCGTTTCGGCCAGGTTCTCGCCCAGCTTCAGACGCACGTCGTACACCGAGGCGCCATCGATGACCGAGTCGGGACGCGCAAAGTAGACGTACTCGAAGATGCAGGGCGTGAGCAGGCCCGGCCTGTTCAGCCAGAGCGGCTGTGGAAGTTGCCGTCCATGTCGATGAACACGGCCTCACCGGGCGCCAGATCACGCACCAGCCGAAACCCCATGCCCTCCAGCGCCACCGATTCGGAGGCGATCAGATAGTCGGTCTGGCCATTCGGTGCCTCAGCCACGCCATAGCAGAGCGGCCGGATGCCCATGGGATCACGAAGGCCAGCAGGGCCCGTAGCCGGAGATCTCGGCCACGCAGGCATGAGCGCCGCGCCCGACGATGCAGGGTGGCCACGGCCCGGAAGATGGTGTCCGGGTCGAGCGACACACCGCAGGGCCTCGTTGTCAGCTCGTGTGCCAGCACGTTGAGCAGCACTTCGAGTCGGAATCGGTGTTGATGTGGCGACGGTCGCGCTGGAACGAGCTCCTGCTTGAGCTGTTCGGTGTTGGTGAGGTTGCCGTTGTGGGCAAAGGTGATGCCGAATGGCGCATTCACATAGAAGGGCTGGGCCTCCTCCGAACAGACGGCCGATCCGGCCGTGGGGTATGCACATGGCCGATGCCGGTGTTGCCGGGAGCGCCCGCATGTTGCGGGTACGAAGACATCGCGCGCAGGCCACTGTCGCTTGTGCACCGCAAAGTTGCGACCACTGCAGGTGGCAATGCCGGCAGCATCCTGCGGTGCTGCAGCAGCAGCAGTCCGTCATACAACAGCTGATTGGCGGGCGACTGCCCCGCCAGACCCAGAACTCCGCACTATCGGTCCCCACCTCGATGCAGAAAGGAACGGCTCGACCATCCGCACGGCCGGCAGGGCTGCCGCCCACCCTGCCCGGCTGAAAACTGCTGGCAGCGGGCGCTGGCGCCACCCCTGCCGGAATCTGCGGGGAGCGCCGTCAGGCCCCGCGGGCCCCCTGCGCATTCTGCGCCAGGAACTGGAAGCCTACGGCCGAGGCGCATCCAGCAGCGGCCTGGCGTGCGCCTTCTGCCAGAGAGAGCCCCGGGGCGCCACCCCTGGTTGATGGCAATGGTGGCGGCCATGGCCAGCACCATGACGATCACCGCGGCGCGGGCGGCCCCAGGACCGCCCCGAAGAAGCGGTCCAGCCCGCCCAGGCCGATGGCAGCATCGCCCGGCTGACCATGAAGCCCGCCCGCTTGCAGAGAATGAACAGCACGAGGAACACCAGCACCTCGAGCACCACCGGCGGCATGCTGATGCCGGCCACAGAGCCGGAGCGCACCGGCCACCAGACCGGTGAACAGGAAGGCGATCACCCAGGCGGCCAGCCCGAATGCCGTGCGGATGAAGCCACGCCACAGGCCCAGGGCGATGGACAGGAGGGCCACCACGCCGATGGTCCAGTCCCAGAGGTCGCGTCGGCAAACCAGGTGGACATGGGATGTTCTGCTCCGGGAGGAATGACGGGAAATGGAATGACGAAATGACTAGAGTGCGATCAGCGCGGCGGTCACGCCGGCCTGCTTCAGGGCCTGCTGGGCCCGCTCGGCATCCTCGCGGGAGCCGAAGGGGCCGACACGTACCCGGATCCAGTCGGCATTGCCGGACTTGACGGTTTCCTGATAGGCGGTGAAGCCTGCCCGGCTGACACGGTCGACGGCGGCACGGGCGCTCTTCACATTGCTGTAGGCCCCCACCTGCACGAGGAAGCGCCGCTGCTGCTGGGCGGGCGGCGTCTTGCCTTGGCCGGGGCGTCCACCTGGTCGATCAGGCGGGCCAGCACGTCAGGCCGGTCGGCCGGCGCGGACTGGCGGGCCTGGGCCATCGGCAGCGGTTTTGGGCAGCGGCTGTGCGCCACCGGGATGTGTTGCAGCAGCGCCCGGCTGGCCAGCTGGTGCGGCGGCAGCGCCAGGCTGCCTGCAGGCAGCGGCGGCCTGCGCCTCGGCTGCCCGGCCAGCCGCTGGCGAGCCCTCCGCAGCCTGGCGGGCCCGCGGCCGCAGGTGCAGGAAGCATCCGGCGTCTGGCCGGTGGCGGCGTCCATCCCCTCGCCACCGGCAGCCTCGTCGGCGCCCAGTCGGGCAGGCGGGCGCCCGGCAGGTCACCAGGTGCCTGCGGCATGGCCTGGGAAGAGCCTCGGGCGGCGGCCCCTCGTCGACCATCACCACCTGATCCGGCATGCTCATGGTGTCGCCGGTTTGCGGTGCGCGTGACCCACGGACGGTCGGCCCGGGTGGTTTCGGTGGCGTTTTTCCCACCGTCATGGGCAGTGAACGCAGGCCGGTACGCGGCTCCGGACTCCAGCAGCATCGGCACGACGATGGCGGCCAGCAGACACAGCGCAATGGCGCCCACCAGCCGCTGGCGGGCACTTTTCTTCTCGGGAAGCAGCGGATCGGCAGCGGCGTCGGAGCCGGTACGGGATTTCGGACGCGATATCCAGTGTGGGCGGGAGATTTTCCTGGGTGGCGTCGTGAAAACGCCTGCGGCGGTTCCTGAAGTTGCTCCCTGACCGCCGGCAGGGCCTGCGCAACGGTAACGAACGAGCCAAAGACGAGGATTCTATCATTCAGGTCAGCCTGCCTGCGCGCCAGACGCAAACCTTCGTCCGGCGTGGTACTGCACACCACAGTCCGGTTGATGCCCTTTTTCCGGATCCTTCAGGTCGGTGATGCCCGCAGCATGCAGACAGTCTTCGAGCATCTGCGCACTGGCGCCCCGCGGCCCCGGCAGATCGCAGCGAGATCCAGTGATCGACATGGCTGCGCAGGTGGGCGATCACGCCGTCGATGTCCTTGTCGGCCATCATGCCGAACACGGCATACGTTTCGGGGTGATAGGCCATGTTGCCCAGGTTGGCCACCAGATGGCCCGGCCGCATGCGGGTTATGCCCCACGTCCAGAATGATGGTCGGCTGGGCGGCATGACCTGGAAGCGCCCGGGAATGTCCACCAGCGCCAGACCACGACGGATGTCCTGCGCCCCCACCGGCAGCTGCGGGCGCACCGCCTGCAGGGCCGCCAGCGCCCCGGAGGCATTGAGCAGCTGGTTCATCCCGCGCAGCGCCGGATAGGACCTAGCCGCTGCGCCGCCCGCGCCCGCTCCGACCACTGCTGCCCGGTCGCCCGCGTAGTGTAATCGCGCCCGAGCAGCCACAGGGTCGGCACCGATGGTTTCGGCGTGCCTGATCAGGCTTTTCGGGGGGTGCGGATCACTGCAGATGGCCGGCTTGCCGGCACGAAAAATATGGGCCTTCTCCAGCCCGATGGCCTCGCGGTTGTCACCCAGCCAGTCGGCGTGATCGATATCGATACTGGTGACGATGGCGCAGTCGGCATCGACCAGATTGACCGCGTCCAGCCGTCCACCCAGGCCGATCTCCATCACCAGCGCATCCAGTGGCTGTCGGAAAACGCCAGCAGCATCACCAGCGTGGTGAACTCTCGAAGTACGACAGCGAGACATCACCGCGCGCCAGCTCCACCCGCTCGAACAGCGGCAGCAGCACCTCGTCGGACAGCTCCTCGCCATTGATGCGGATGCGCTCGTTGAAGCGGATCAGGTGCGGCGAGGTGTGGCAGCCCACCCGGTAGCCGGCCGCCAGCAGGATGGCTTCGAGCATGGCGCAGGTCGAACCCTTGCCGTTCGTGCCCCCCACGAAGAACTTGACCCCGGGCAGTGAGACACCGAGCCGCCGCCAGACCTGCCCACCCGTTCGAGGCCCCAGATCGATGGGGCGCACATGGCGGAGTTTCGAGCAGCGAAAGCCAGGCATCAGGGTGGTGGGCAGCGTGAAGGCAGGCATGGTCCGGATCGGACAGGGGACTTTCGGGCAGGAAACGGGCTCAGGCCGGCACCTCGGCCGCTGCCGCCCCGGCATCCGGCGTCAGCGCATCGGCCGGCGTCTCGCGCACCAGCGCCGGGCGCTTCTGCAGCAGCGCCGCCAGGTCGGAGGTGTCTCGCGCATGTCGCTTGCGATGCACGATCGTATCGATGGCGCCCTTCTGCAGCAGAACTCGGCCCGCTGGAAGCCCTCAGGCGGCACTGCGCGCACTGTCTGCTCGATCACGCGCGGGCCGGCAGCCACCAGCGCGTTGGGTTCAGCAATCACCACATCACCCAGAAGCAAAGCTGACGACACACCGCCCATGGTCGGGTCGGTCAGCACCGGAGATACAGGGCAGCCGCTCCGAGCCCAGCCGGCTCAGCGCCGCCGTGGTCGGCCATCTGCATCAGGGACAGCAGGCCCTCCTGCATGCGCGCCCCGCCCGAGGCCGCAATGGAGATGAACGGGCAACGCTTCTCGATGGCGCGCTCCACGCCCCGTTCGAAGCGCTCGCCCACCACTGAACCCATCGAGCCGCCCATGAAGTCGAACTCGAAGCATGCCGCCACCACCGGCCGGCCTTCGATGGTGCCTTCCATCACCACCAGCGCATCGGTCTCGCCGGGAATTGCTGGCCTGCGACAGGCGGTCGGTGTACTTCTTGGGAGTCCTTGAACTTCAGCGCGTCCACCGGCCGGACCTCCTGACCCAGCTCCTGGCGACCATCGGCGTCCAGCAGGCGCTCCAGCCGCAGCCGGGCCCGCAGCCGCGTAGTGATGAGTCACACTGGGGCAGACGTTGAGATTCTCTTTCCAGCTCGGTGGAGTACAGCACCGCATCGCACGCGGGGCACTTGACCCACAGTCCCTCCGGCACTGCTTGGCACGCGACGAACTGTTGGAGCGCTTCAGGGCGGGGGCAGGATCTTGTCAAGCCAGCTCATGGATTCTGCTTCCTGTTGGTTGGCAGTAGGGATAGGAAGATGCCGCCCCGTGCCGGAACAGCATGGGCGGCAGTAAAAAGCAGAATCGGGGCCCAGCTTCAGGGGATGTGGTGGGCGTGTTCTTCCCTGCAAAACCCCTCTGGGCGTGCAGGGACAAGCGGGTGGGGCCGCAGGATCCTCGATGGCCTCGAACAGTCAGGACGCCCAAGGGAATTCCTTCGGCTGACTCGGCATGACCTGCCGGCGGGGCTCGGGACAACGTTCTGCCACTGCAGCCCGAACGGCACGCGCGCGCCCTGCGCCGGACGGACCCAGCGGAACTCCGTCCAGGCCGACGCTGCGCTTGCGCAGCGGCACTGGGCGTCGATGGCCTCGGCGCACCCCGGCCAGCCACGCTCTGCGCCCGCTGCGGCGCACCAGCCACTCGCCGGCTCAGCCCTCGATCAACCGGCTGCCGATCACCCACCGCATCGGCAAAAGCGCCGCCACGCGCGCAGCCGTGGCGGCATCCGCGATGCCGAAGCCCACGCCCACCGGCAGGCGGACGGCCTCGCGGATGGCCGGCAGCGCCTGCGCCACCGCGTATCGAGATGACCGGCGCCGGTCACGCCCTTGAGCGACACGTAATAGACATAGCCACTGGCGATCTCACCCACCAGCCGGTAGCGTGCCGGCGTGGAGGTGGGCGCCAGCAGATAGATCAGGTCGATCCGGTGACGCCGCAGCGCCGCCGCGTAGTCCTGCGCCTCTTCGGGCGGGCAGTCCACCACCAGCACGCCATCCACCCCGGCCTGGGCCGCAGCATCGGCAAAGCGCTGCAGGCCCATGGCCCGATAGCGAGTTGCAGTAACCCATCAGCACGATGGGGGTATGCGTATTCTCGCAGCGGAATTCGGTCACCAGGGCCAGCACCTTCGCCAGGCTCATGCCGGCGGCCAGCGCCTGGTCATTGGCGCGCTGGATGGTGGGGCCGTCGGCCGCCGGGTCGGAGAACGGCACGCCCAGTTCGATGATGTCGGCACCACCCGCCACCAGCGCCCGCAGCACGTCCAGCGACAGGTCCGGCTGCGGAAAGCCGGCCGTCACATAGGGGACCAGCGCAGCCGGCCGGCCTTCGCCCGTTCGGCCAGGACGGCTGCGATGCGTGGTGAACCATTCTGCCCGGCAACGGCTTCCGGCGTGTGCTGTCCGTTGTTGTGTGTGTCCATCATGGTGCTCACCCCACTGCTGGCCGCTCTGCTGGGCCACCGTGTGCATGTCTCCCGTCACCCCCGGCCCGACAGGTTGACGAGGATGATCTGGTCCTTGCCCATGGTGGGCGCCAGCCGTGACGGCCTCGGCCAGCGCGTGGCTGGATTCGAGCGCCGGGATGATGCCCTCGATGTGGCAGCAGTCGTGAAACGCCTTCAGTGCCTGTTCATCGTCGATGGGCGCATACGCGCTCGGCCGGTGTCCTTGAGCCAGGCATGCTCGGGCCCCACGCCCGGATAGTCCAGCCGGCCGACACCGAGTGTGTCTCGATGACCTGGCCGTCGGCATCCTGCAGCTACTATAGGTGCGGGTTGCCGTGCAGCACCCCGGCACACCACGCTGCAGCGAGCTGCGTGCCGGCGAATCGAGCCCGTGACCGGCCGCTTCCACCCCGACCAGCTGCACGTTCTCGTGTGCGGGATGTAGGGATGGAAGATGCCGATGGCATGTAGAGCTACCGCCCACGGCGGCGATCACCACGTCCGGCTGGCGGCCGGCGTGCTCGAGCATCTGCGTCAGGCACTCCTGGCCGATCACGGCCTGGAAGTCGCGCACCATCATCGGGTACGGATGCGGACCGGCCACGGTGCCGATGATGTGAAGGTGTCATCGACGTTCGTCACCCACACGCGCATGGCCTCGTTGAGTGCGTCCTTGAGCGTTTTCGAGCCCGACTCGACCTCCACCACCTTCGCCCCCAGCAGATTCATCCGGTAGATGTTCTGGCGCTGGCGGGCGGCATCGACGGAGCCCATGTACACCGTGCAGTCCAGCCGTAGCGGGCCGCCACCGTGGCCGTGGCCACGCCGTGCTGGCCGGCACCGGTTTCGGCGATCAGCCGGGTCTTGCCCATGCGGCGGGCCACCAGGGCCTGGCCGATGGCGTTGTTGATCTTGTGTGCACCGGTGTGGCGTTGAGATCTTCCCGCTTGAAGTAGATCTGCGCCCCGCCCAGCGGCTGCGACCAGCGCCTGGCGTGATAGACCGGGCTGGGCCGGCCCACGAAATGGGCCAGCTCGTCACGGAACTCGGCCCGAAATCGGGGTCGTTGCGGAAGCGCTCATAGGCCTCGCGCAGCTCCGCCAGAGCGCTGATCAGCGTTTCGGACACGAATAGCCCGCCATAAGGGCCGAAGTGCCCCCGCTTCATCGAAATCGTAGGAAACCATCGTCATCGATCCACGTTCGGGAGAAATAGCCAGGTTCAGCCATCCAGACGGGCCGCATCGGCCCGCAGCGGGCCTTTCCATGAAGTGTGCCATTCTAACGGCGTCCTTCTCCCTGGCATCTGCCCCTGAATACCGCTGGAGACATCGACCCCCAGGGGTGTACCCTGCGGATGGCTTCACCCACGTTGTCCGGTGTCAGCCCGCCCGCCAGAATGAAGCGCTCGTCCGGAGACACCAGCGAGTGTAGGGACTGTCGGGTTCGTGACGGGCGCGCACCAGCTCCATGCTGTCGAGCACCGCCCAGTCGAAGGCCGCCCCACTGCCCCCGGAAACCCGGCCCGGCACTGTCCAGCAGGCAGCCTCTCGGCCCCCGAAGCGACCATCAGCGCATGAGGCCGCATCACCGGGTCGGCCGGCACGCGACCGCGCTCCAGCAGGGCATTCCAGTCGGCCCATGAGCCCGCGCCGGTGTATGGGACGGCAGGCAGGGCGAACGCAGACAACCCCGTCCTTTCTGCCGGTGCTGCAGATCCCTGACTTTTTGTGCGTACCCTGCCTTTTTCTGTCTGGGCGGCGGGGAGAGAACTTCCCGGCTGCGCAAACCGTTCTCCCACAACGTCCTGCACGCGGGAAGATGCCGCAGTTCTTCGGTGTGCCGCCCACCCGCAGTGCCTTCCCAGTACGGAATCGCGCGCCCGCAGCGAGCGGAGATCGTCCGGGGTCTCGTCCCCGTGGGCCTGCACGACGTCCAGCCCCACCTGGTCGACGGTGGCAATCCACCTCATCCATGGGTGCGTTGACGAAAAGCCCCACGGCGCGGACCCAGGAGGGCAGCCGGGCGGCGCAGACTGGGGGCAGCCTCCTCCGGCGCGACATACCGTTTGCTGGGGCCGTAGAAAAGCGAAGCCGATGGCATCGACACCGAGGGCGACAGCGGTATCGACATCCTGCCTGCGGACGAGGCCGCAGAATTTGACGCGGGTGCGGAGGGCATAGGTGAGTGAGGGGCGTTACACGGCAAGAGAAGGACTATGGTGGCAGGGAAACAGGGAGACCTCATGGAAGACAACTTTGTTGGCGGGCCCCCGGACTGCGGAAGACGGCTTCGAGAGGGCGCCGTCCGGAGGGAGAGCCTCCTGCGGCTCAACGCGTCATCGAAGTTTTGTTGCCCACGACCTGCGTCGTGGGTCAACAAACAACTTCATGCCTGGAGAGCGTGTCATGGACTCGTTCGTCCCCGCGCCGGCTTCGAATCCGTGTGCTGACAAGGCGCACTGCGCAGGCAAGGCTGGCCGCCTTGCCAAGCAGGGCAACGCCGGCAGCGCACGGATTCGGAGCCAGCTCGAGAAACCCCTTTGGGCGCGCATGACTGCGTTGGCAGCGCCTTGAAGCCATTAAGGATTCTGCGGCCCTGCCGCCTTGTCCTGCACGCCAAAGGGGTTTCGCGGGGACGAACGAGCCCATGACGCTCTCGCACTCCCGACAACCGGGCATGCGCCCGCCCGTCAGGAAGTGTTCACGGCTACCACGAAATCGCCGCAGGAGACTCCCCCTCCGGACGGCGCTTCACAGGTTCGCACATTGCGACTCCGAACAGGAAGGACAACCAACGAGGCAAACGATCGGAATAATGCGATTTACACCCCCCGCGCAGGTGCGGCGCACTCAGATCAGCCCGGGCCAGGGACAGCGGTTCGTCGCCCCGGCGGGAAGGACCACGGGTCTCGTAGCGTACGGAGGCCAGGTACAGGCCGCCGGCTGCGAAAAGAGTGGGCGCACCGCCGGGACGGGAACGGGCGGCCAGCACCTCGGCCAGCCAGGAGACCGGGCGGCGGCCATCTCCCACGCGAGACCAGCGAGCCCACGGGTTGCGCACCATGTGATGCAGGAAGGCATTGGCCGTCAGGCGCATCAGGATGAAGCCACCATGGCGTTCGATGGTCCAGTCTTCCAGCGTGCGGACCGGGGTGGCCGCCTGGCATTCGGCCGCCCGAAACTGCTGAAATCGTGCGTGCCCAGCAGGGTGCGGGCAGCCTCCCTGCATGCGCACCACATCCAGCGGGCGATGCGTCCACCCGGCCCGCCCCTGCCACAGCGGCGGCGCCGCCGGGCTGTCGATCAGCACATCTGGTAGGTGCGCGCCCGCGCCGAGAAACGCGCATCGAAATCGGCATCGGCCGGAATGGGCACGGCCCAGCGCACCGCCACCGTATCGGGCAGGTGCGCATTGGCACCCCGCACCCAGGCCGTCGGTGGCCGTGCCACCGGCGAGGAAAACTTCGATGATCTGTTCGAGCGCGTACACTCGTATCGGTGCGCCCGCGCACGCACCTCGATGACCTGCCCCGCAATGGCCGACAGTGCACGCTCCACCGTCGTCTGGATGGACGGTGCCAGCCCCTGGCTGTACCGGCTGCTTCTGCCAGCCACAGAACCCCCGACCGTCATACGACACGCCGCACACCCAGCGGTGGCGCGCCTCCCTGTCTCCATCCTGCAAGGACAGCTCCGCATGCGCATTCTCCCGGAACGGAACGGCCCTCACTCCGTCCCCGGGCGGTGCCATGGACACGGGCGCAACGGCAGACACGGTGGCAGTCACATTGCAAGGATCATCAGCCTGACTCATGGCTTCGGATGATACCGAACCCCGCCCATCTTTCCTCATGAGATCAGCCCGGACAGGCGAAAGGATCGTCGCACCATCGCACATCAGCGGCGCACTCCACCCGTATCGAAGCCGCAATGTCCAAACCTGCGAAGCACCGTCCGGCGCGTGTGCCTCCTGCGGTGATTTCGTGGTAGCCGTGAACACTTCCTGACGGGCGGGCGCAGCCCGGTTGTCGGGAAGTGTTATGAAGCTTTATGAAGCTGTTGACCACGACGCGGGTCGTGGGCAACAAAAGCTTCATTGAACGTATGAACCGCAGGAGGTACACGCGCCGGGCGGTGCCCCCTCGAAAGCCGTGCTCCGTGAACCGAAGCCATGTTCCGTGAACGGCAAGCCATCCCCCAATGAAACCGGCCGGGCATCGCTCACGGACCCCGGGCCAGTCATCTCAGCACCACCTCACCCCTGCAGGGTGAGGGCCTCTCACTCAGCCAATCCACAGATCGGCCAGCAGATCCCGTGCACGCTGCTGCTGCGAAGCGTCACCGCCCTGCAGCACCTCTTCCAGCAGCTCGCGCGCCCCTTCCTTGTCACCGATCTCGACATAGGCCGAGGCCAGATCCAGCTTCGAGGCCATTTCCTGCCACTGGCTGGAGGCCGCACCGCTCATCGTGATCGGACCCGAGATCGTCGACGGCGACAGATCCAGACCGATCGAACCCAGATCGGAGGCACCCTGTGTATGGTCGCCCATGTCCAGCGACTCGGTGATCGTCGTGTCGATGTTCAGATCGGTCACCGTGCTCGGACCATCGTCCATGTCCAGCGGCGCATCCAGATCCAGCGACGGCAGCTCCACACTCGGCATGGCCGACAGCGGGCCCGAACGGGTCGACTGGAAGGTGGCCGGCTGGGCCTCGGCATGCGCCGGTTCCTCGTGCGCCTGGGCCGTTGCGGCGCCCTCGAACTGCAGACCGTTGTCCTGTTCGGCCGGCTGCGCAGCCTCGGCTTCCTGGGCGGCCGGCTCGTCCACGGCGGCGGCAGCACCCGCCACACCGGCGGCGGCCGCGGCTGCCATGCTGGCCATGCCCGCATCCGATCCAACCGTCGTGTGCGAGGCTGCGGCCGACGAACCGTCACCGTACAGCGGATTGTCCGGATCCAGCGCAGCCCCCATGCTGACCACACGCGACCATTCCTCGTTCAGGCCACCGGTCATGTCGTGCATTTCGCGCGCCATCTGGCTGAACGCCACGGTGTCCTTGCGGCCGGAGAAGATTTCCAGCAGCTTCAGGCGGATGGCCTGGCGCTCGGGCTGGCGTTTCAGCGCCTCGCGCAGGATTTCCCTCGGCCTGGGTCTCGCGGCCGTAGGCGATGTACACCTCGGCCTCGGCAATCGGATCGACCTCGGTCGGCGTGGCTTCGCTGATCGTGGTGATCTGCGTGCTGGCGCCGGTCATGGTGTCGACGCTCTGGCCACCGGTGGTGCCGAACAGCGAGTTGGCGGTGAACTCGTCGGCGCTGATGCTGTCGGAGAAGCCGTCATCCTCGCGGCGGCGACGACGCATCATCCAGAAGCCCAGACCGGCCACCACGGCAGCCACGCGCCCAGACCCGGCAGCAGCATCGAGTTCTGCGACAGACCGTCGATGAAGCTGCCCTCGTTTTCGCGCTCGCCCTCGTTGACCGCGGGCTTTGGGCATGTTCTCGCCATGCTTCGGTGTCGGCGGCGCTGGTCACCGTTCGACCTCGGCCTTTGGCATCGGCGGCAGCCTTCTCGGCAGCCGATTTTTCATCACCGCCAGCCTGCTGGTCCTTGCCATCGGCAATGGCCTTGGCGTCAGCCGTGCTTTCTCGACAGCGGGCCTTGTCTGCTGCAGCCTTGTCGGCGGCAGCCTTGTCGGCAGCAAGCTTGCCGGCGGCCTGTTTCTCTTCGGCAGCCTTCTTCTCGGCGGCCGCCTTGTCTCGGTCGCTTTCTCTCGGCCGCTTGTCGGAGGCGGCCTGGCATCGGCCGCCAGCTTGTCGGCAGGCAGCGCGGGTCTGGGCGGCTTTCTCGGCCACGGCCTTCCTCGGCAGCGGTCTTGGCCTCGCCCGCCTTGTCGGTCACCCTGGCCAGCGGCTTCGCGCGGCCTTGTCGGCTGCGCCGTGAGCGCTGCAGGCCACCGTGCCGCTCACCTGGGCACCGGCCGCACGGGCCCTGTCCAGCTGGGCCCTGCAGGTCGGCCAGCGACCTGTCCCTTCAGCTCCAGCATGCTCTTGAGCGCGCCGACGTTCTTTTCAGCGCGGCAATGCGGCTGTTACCTTCTTTCAGGGCCGCGTCACGGGCGACCTGGGCCCCGGCGTCACGTACGCCCACGCCCTTGCCGTCCTTCGTGCCTTCCGAGCGGCTCCAGCTCCAGTGGCGGTCGCCGCGCTTCGGCGCCATTGCGGGCGTCATCGACCTGGGCCGAGACGGCGCCGCTGGCCGTGGTGCCGCCTGTGCTGACTTGACCTCCGACCGCACCGGCCATCCGCTCTCGTAGGTGCGGGAAGTCGCGGCGTCATGCGCAGCTGGCGACCGCCGGCGCGCTGTCGATGGCAGCGATCTCGCCTTCCGACGGATGGCAGCCTCGCGGCCTCGCGAATCAGGTTGAGGTTGTTCTGATGAACGAATTGGGGTTCGTGCGGTAGATGGCCACGATGGTCTGGTCCAGCGTGGCGCTGGCCGGACGGACACGCCGGGCGATCATGCCGAGCGTCTCGCCCCGGCCCACCGTCACCCACACCGCCCCTCGGACTGGGCATCCCGGCCGGCAGGCCCCTGGGCGGCAGCTCCCTTCCGGGCATCGCTGCCGCGCAGGCACTTTGCTGGGCGTTGTGGTGCTGCCGACCAGCCTGCCGGTGGACGGATCGAGGGTGCGCACGGCACCATTGTTGCCGGCGGCTGCGCCCGTGGCGCGATGCCGTAGCGGCACGCCACGGGCGCATTGCCCGAGCGGCTGGCCTGGTAGGCCTTCTGCTGGACCGGAGGATCCAGCAGAACGTATATTCACGGCTGAAGGTACCCGAGGCCCAGCTCAGCTCGACCACCAGATCGACGAACGGATCGTTGATCGGCTCTGCTGGAGGTGACCTTGATGAAGTAGCGGCCGCCCCGGTTCTCGACAGCCACGCGTGCACGCCGGACAGGGCTTCCTTTACTGCGTGCAGGCCCACACGGCTGAACGCCTCGGGGAGGCGGATCTTGGCTGGTGAGGGTATCGGCCTCGTCGGCCGAGACGGCAGTGACCTCGACCTCGGCGCGCAAAGCGGCTGCCCCAGGGCATCTGGACCGTCAGACGACCAAGACCGCAGCCTCGCGGCGGACGGGGACGCCACCACCGGACAGGACCGCTAGCGTAACGGCAACGCAGCCCGCGACCTGGCCGCGCCCGAGCCACCAGACGTCACGTGGAATGCTCTTTTACTGCGGGCTGTTCAGACAAGGTACCACCTCTTACAGGACTTTGGAACGAAACACACTTTGAAGACGGCCACCCTCTCGCCTGGTGATTCCGGCGGCGGCGGCACAAAAGCTTCGGGTTGATTGGACGGATCACTGTGCAGCCAGCGGGCGCTCCAGCACGATTCTCCAGCATCCGGCGCAACGGTTCGGCAGCTCCCACAGCAGCTGGTCGCCCACCGTGAAGCAGCACTGAGGTAGCCCTGCCGAGCTTGAGCTTGCGCAGGCGGGCCGATCAGCACGTCCAGCTTGCCGGTCACGGCCGTCACGTCAGTTCTCCGACAGCGTTGCCTCACGATCGTTGGGACCACCTTCACCCAGTCGTTGCATCGCCAGTATCTCTTCGATGGCCGCAGCGGCAGATCCTCGCGCAGCTGTGGTGGTAGAGCTGGCTGTGGCAGCGCATGAGCTGCCCACCCGAACGCAGATGCTTTCGACGGGATGTGACTGCTCATCCGTCCGGCCCAGCATCTTGTTCAGCTCGGCGTCGCCCTTCCACTCTGCGCGACATGCCATCGCCCAGATCCATGCGATCCAGGGTAGCGGCCGCTGGGCCAGCGGATGGCCAAACTGTTTGACGGGGAAAAGCTGCGCTGCGCATGGTTTCGGCCACCCGACGGTCGATGTCCAGGATGTTTGATCCCGGATCCGGTTCAGTTCGCTGTCACCGATGCGTGGATTGCGCCCATCTGACTGACCAGCTCTCAAGCTGTACCACGCCAGAGGCGGACTGATAGGTCATTGCAGAGACCCACTCAACCTGGTCTGCCTGAAGCAAACCGCCGAGAGCCATCATCAGGTAACCGTGCAGTTACCGCCAATGAAACTCGATTACCGGTTTGATGGCCGCATCAATCGACATGCCGGTTCACGGATCCAACACGATCACGGCCCGTTTGTCCATGCGCAGGGTCGAGGCGGCGTCGATCCAGAACCCTTCCAGCCGGCCTCGCGCAGCTTCGGATGCATGTCCGTCGGTAGTCGCCACCCCTGGCAGGTCAGGATCACACGAGCTTTCCAGGGCGTCCACAGCGGGCGTCACCCAGCAGTTCGGTACCCATCGCCTTGCCACCGGCGTTGGATGCTGAAGACGACGGCCCGAAAGGTCGAAATCCTTCTCGGCACGCATGCGGTCCATCAGCACCGACCCCACCATGCCACGCCAGCCCACCAGGCCTACCCGATATTTCCTGCCTCGAGATCTTCCTGTTCCCCGCTTGGTCGAATCCGGCCTGCCCAGCCGGCGGACCGGCACTGCAGTTTCATGCGGTGATGCACCGAAACATTCCGTGTCATCACCCCCGACAAATGATCCTGCCGTCGATGGGCGCGGCCACAGCAGGCGCCCATCTATATTTTCGGCGCGCGAACGCTGTAGCGTGGCCTTTGATAAACAAATAAATATCCCTGCCCATGACTGCGCGCAGGAGCATCCGCCCTGGATCTCGCCGGGCGGCGCTAGTGCGGATGGCACTCACCGGTCGCACCTGCACCGGATGCAGGCTCAGCACCGGATGAGCACGCACCGGATGGCACCGCACCGGATGGCGCCCGCGCCGGAAGAGCACCTGCCCTGCTACGCCCGCCTGCCGGAGCGGCGGACGGCACGAGCGGCCATGTCATCCGCCGGCGATGCCGTGCACCCTCAGAGGAGCCGCCACCACGGCGTCACCCATTTCGGAGCGCCTGAAGACCTTCTCGCCCGGCCGGGCAATGTCGGCCGGCACGCGCCGGCGGCTGGTAGAACCTGCACACCGCCTGCTCCACACCGTCACCGCAGCGGCCTCCTGGTCGAGCGAGTGGCAGCAGCATGGCCAGCGACAGGATCGTGGCCAGCGGGTTGGCCCGGTTGGTGCCGGCGATGTCGGGTGCCGAACCATGGATGGGCTCGTACATGCCGAAACCGCTGGCATTGAGCGAAGCCGAGGGGCATGCCAATGGAGCCGGTCAGCATGGAGGCGGCATCGGACAGGATGTCGCCGAACATGTTGCCGGTCACGATGACATCGAACTGCAGCGGACGCCGGATGAGCTGCATGGCAGCGTTGTCGACGTACATGTGCGACAGTTCCACATCCGGATAGTCGCGGGCGACTTCCGTCACGACATCGCGCCACAGCTGGGTGGTTTCCAGCACGTTGGCCTTGTCCACCGAGCAGACCCGGCGGTTGCGCTTGCGGGCAGCCTCGAAGGCCCAGCGGGCAATCCGCCGGATCTCGGACTCACTGTAACGCAGGCTATCAGTATCCTTTCGACGTTCCCCCGCGTCATTCACATGAATGCCCCGCGGTTTTCCGGAGATAGTCGCCCGTCAATTCTCGCAGGATCAGCAGATCCAGCCCGGCCACCAGATCGGTTTGAGCGGGCTGGCATCGGCTGTTCCCGGATAGACCAGCGCCGGACGCAGGTTGGCGAACAGGTCGAAGTGTTGCGCAGGCGCAGCAGCAGCCCCTGCTCGGGCCGCGAGGGACGTGCGCGCATCGTATGCCGGACCGCCCACTGCCCCCGGAACAGGATGGCCTGGCCGATTCGCAGCAGCCTTCAGCGTGTCGTCGGGCAGCGGATCGCCCCTGGCGTCATACGCCCGCCCGCCGACCAGGGCACTTTTCGGTCCGCACCTCCAGCCCGTCGCGCACCAGCACGTCCAGTACCCGCACGGCCTGCGCGGTGATTTCGGGACCGATGCCATCACCGGCCAGCACTGCAATCTTCTTCGTCATGTCCTGCGGATCCTCAAAAACGGACAGGAAGGCCGAAAACGCCGCACGGCCGGGTGCCCCGAAGCATCCCGTTGCCGTGAAGCGTCCGCCTCGTCCTGGTACGTTTCATCGCACGGCGCGCATGATGTCGCCGGGTGTGGTCCCCTGAACCATGTCCGGTCGCCCCCGTCACGCGACGCGCGCACGCAGCCGCCCCTGCCCGTCCACATGACGGGGCTCACGGCGGCTACGTCCGCCCCTCACCGGCCCAGACTGGCCTGCAGCCAGCTCGGCCTGGCGCCGGGACTCGTAGGCGGATGTCGTCGGCGATGCTGCAGCGTCAGCCCGATCTCGTCCAGCCTGCAGCAGGTTGTTCTGCGAAGGCATCGACTCTCGAAGGCGCCGATCATCTCGCCCTGGGTGGTGGTGACCGCTGGTTGGGCAGATCGACTGATCAGCTCACAGCCCACGAAGGCCTTCACGTCGTCGAAGATGCGCGACACCTCGCGCTCGCTCATCTTCAGCGGCAGCCCGTCCTCTGAAAACAGCGTTGTTGCTAGAAAATGTCAAGGCAAAACTGGGGCGATGATGCAACGGAAACCGTAGTCGTCCAGCGCCCAGGGGCGTGCTCACGCGACGAACCACAGCCGAGTTCTCGCGCGCCGTCAGAATGGACGCGCCCTTGTAGCGCGGCTGGTTGAGCACGGAAATCAGTTGATAGGCCGCGTGCTGTTGTCCTTGCCGGGCTCAAGCCCACGTCCAGATAGCGCCACTCGTCGAACAGGTTGGGCCCGGAAACCCGAGCGCTTGATCGACTTCAGGAACTGCTTGGGAATGATGGCGTCGGTATCGACGATTGGCCCGGTCGAGCGGGGCCACGATGCCGCGATGCACGTTGAATACCTTCATGCCAGCCTCCGCACGTCCACGAAATGCCTGAACACGCCGGCTGCGGCGCTGCGGCCGGGCTGACCAGATCGGGTACGCCCGCCAGCCCCGCCGCCCCTCGAAGTTGCGGTTTGGAGCGGAGGCACATCGTTCGCCGGGGTCGAGCCGGTCGGCGTCTGCGGCCAGGCACATCGAGCGCAGCCCGGGTCACGCTATTCGAAACCTCGCCTCGCGGAAGATGCGGTCGAGCCCTCGTCTCGGCCTGGGCCTCACCAGCCCCGATCCGGCAACTCACCATGGCCAGACGGAGCATTGTCGGCCCGGCGGCGGCACTACGCACCACGCGCGGCGGCGGCCCGCAGATCCTCGATGCGCGAGTTGGTGCGCGGCCGATGAACACCTTTAGCCACCTGCTGGATGGACGAGATGGGCATGTTGGGACTGCAGGCCCATAGTACTGCAGCGCGCGGGCATGCCCTCGCGCTTGACGCTGTCCTTCTCGCGGTCGGGGTCGGCACGCGCTCGTCCACCGCCACCCACCATTTTCGGGAGGCTCCCCAGGTGACGTAGGGCGCAGCTCGGCCGCGTCCATCCGCACCACCAGGTCGAAATGGGCATCCGGATCGCTGTGCAGCGTGCGCCAGTAGCGCACGGCCACGTCCCAGCCGTTGCCCCTTCGGCGTCATGGGCCGGTCGCGCAGGTAGGCCATGGTAACGCCGCTCGAAGGCCACCAGGCCGCTGCGTGCTCCGGCCTCGATGGCCATGTTGCAGACGGTCATGCGCCCTTCCATCGACATCTCGCGAAACACCGAGCCGCCGAACTCGATGGCATAGCCGGTGCCACCGGCCGTACCGATGCGGCCGATGATGCCCAGCGCCACGTCCTTAGCGTGACGCCCGCCGGCAGCCGGCCGTCGACCTCGCACCAGCATGTTCTTCGACTTGCGGGCCACCAGCGTCTGCGTGGCCAGCACGTGCTCGACCTCGGAGGTGCCGATGCCATGGGCCAGCGCCGCAAAGGCACCGTGCGTGCTGGTGTGGGAATCACCACAGACCACCGTCATGCCCGGCAGCGTGGCCCCCTGCTCGGGACCGATGACGTGCACGATGCCCTGGCGCCGGTCGGCAATGTCGAAATAGGTCACGCCGTAGCGACGGGCATTCTTGCCCAGTGTCCCGACTCTGCAGGCGCGCCACCGGGTCGGCAATGCCGTGCTCGCGGCCGGTGGTAGGGCACGTTGTGGTCGACCACCGCCAGATTGGCATTGAGCCGCCACGGCTGCCGGTGCGCCTGCTCCAGCCCCTCGAAGGCCTGCGGGCTGGTCACCTCGTGCAGCAGGTGACGGTCGATGTAGAGCAGGCTGCCGCCATCGGGCTCGTTGCGGACGACGTGCATCCCAGAGCTTGTCGTAGAGTGTGCGGCAATAGGTTCCATTTTCCGATTATGCGCATGCCGATCGATAAATTTAGCAAATGGTGAGTGGACATGACGAACATGGTTCCGGAGCCCGGGCATGTTGCATCATGTTGCAGACCAGTGGCTGCCGGAGGTGCTGCAGGCAACTCCTGTCCACAGACCGGTGGATGCGATCTCAGCGGCCGACGGGCCACCAGGCCACTCGGCCCGTCGCGCTTCCCCTGTGGCCGGGCTTCCGCATCGGGCCTCCCGCACCGAACTTCCGCACCGAACTTCCGCACTGAACTTCCGCACCGAACTTCCCGCGACCGAACTTCCGCACGAACTTCCGCACCGCGCTTCTGCATCAGCTTCCCGCATCGGGTTCCTGCACGGTTTTGCCGCCCCTGCTGCATCACCCTGGTGGCCACCCGCCGTCCCCCTGCGGAATCCCGGCGGACTGCCCCGCCCGGCATGCTCAGGATGCGCGCTGGTACAGCGGCAGCACCCGTCCGGAATCACGCAGATCCCTGATCCGGTGCTGTGCCGACGGTGCGTGGACAGGAACTCCGGCGTGCTCTCGCCCCTGGCGCCGAGGCCATCTTCTGCCGACAGCGCGATGGGCGCCCGCGGATCGTAGCCGGCGGGCCGCCAGCTCCACGCCGATGCGGTCGGCCCGGTTTTCGTGCGTGCGGCTGTTCTTCAGCCCGAAGGTGGTCTGGTAGGCCAGCTTTTGCCCATGTCGGCCCCGGCATTGCCCAGACCCATGCCGGCCGCGCCCACGTTGATCAGCAGCCCGGCCGTGGCCTGTTCGGAGGCGCGCTCGCGGGCATGCTCGCGCAGCGCATGGGCGATCTCGTGGCCCAGAATGGCGGCCAGTTCGTCATCGGTGAGCTTGAGCTGGTTGATGATGCCGCTGTACGGCATCTTGCTGCCGGGCATGCACCAGGCATTCAGCTCGTCCGACTGGATGACGTTGACCTGCCAGTTCCACTTCAGCGCATCCGGCCGGAAGGCCCCCACCTGCGGAATGATCCGTCCGGCCACGTTGCGCACCCGCGCCGTCATGGCCGGGTCGACGTTGAGCGCGTGCTTTTGCTGGGCGCCCTGCATGACCTCGGCGTAGGCTACCTTTGCACTCTCTTCCAGCTGTGCCTCCGACACCAGCGGCGACATGCGCCGCTTGCGGTTCAGGCCACTGGCCCTCGCCCGTCGTCTGTACGGTCGGGTACAGGCCACCACAGCGCCGGCCAGCAGGGAGGCTCCCAGCGTCTGCAGGGCCAGACGCCGCAGGCGCCGGCGGGCGACACGTCCGGCGGACGCAGCTTCGGAGGTCGAACGGATGGCTTTGGTCAGCATGGATGCTGTGCGCAGTATGTCCCAGGTTGGAAAATGAAAAATGGAGGTGTTCGATACGCCCGGCTGGCGCCTCGCGCCGCAATCGGCGCCAGGCCCGAACTCCACGTCGGCACACTGGGCCCGATGCAGCAGGCAGTGCTCGATCAGCACCAGCGCCAGCATCGCCTCGGCAATAGGGGTGGCCCGGATGCCCACGCAGGGATCGTGCCGGCCCAGCGTCTGCACGTGCTGCGGATGGTCTCTGCCGGTCGATCGAGCGGCGCCTCGATGCGGATGCTCGACGTGGGCTTGATGGCCAGCGACACACGGATGTCCTCGCCCGGTGGAAATGCCGCCCAGCACCCTCGCCGGCCTGATTGCCGACGAAGCCTGCCGGTGTCGACGTTCTGTCACCGTGCACCGAGCCTTTCTGCGTCACCGCACCGAAAGCCGGCACCGATCTCCGCGCCCCGCACCGCGTTGATGGCCATCATCGCGTGGGCAATGTCGGCATCCAGCCGGTCGTAGAGCGGCGCGCCCAGCCCACCGGCACGCCCGAGGCCTCCACCTCGATGCGGGCACCGATGGAATCACCGCGGCGCAGGCATCCATGTACGCCTCCAGCTCGGGCACCCGGTCGATGTCGGCTGCGAAGAAGGGTTCTGTGCACGTCCTCCCAGCGTCTGAACGGCACGGCGATGTCCCCGAGCTGAGACAGGTAGCCGCGGATGCGCACGCCGTGCCGTTCGGCCAGCCACTTGCGGGCCACGGCACCGGCCGCCACCAGCGGGGCCGTCAGCCGTGCCGACGAACGTCCGCCGCCACGATGGTCGCGCAGGCCGTATTTCTGGAAATAGCTGTAATCGGCATGGCCCGGACGGAAGGTATCGGCCAGATTGCCGTAGTCCCTGCTGCGGGCGTCCTGGTTGCGGATCAGCAGCGCAATCGGCGTGCCGGTGGTGACGCCCTCGAACACGCCCGAAAGGATTTCCACCGCATCGGCCTCCTGGCGCTGCGTCACGTGCCGCGACGTGCCCGGCCGGCGCCGGGTCCAGATCGGGCTGGATGTCGCCCACGTCCAGCGCCATGCCCGGCGGGCAGCCGTCGATCACGCAGCCGATGGCCGGTCCGTGCGATTCCCCGAAGGTCGTGACGGCAAACAGCCGTCCCAGTGTGTTTCCTGCCATAACCTCTCTACCTGTCAGCCTGTTTGCCCTGTCATCAGCCTCTTGCCTCGTCAGCCTTGCTGGCAGCCCCCGAAAACCTCGCCCCCAGCCCCCGGGGAACCCTCTCACGACACGTACCGCCCCACCCGCGCCGCGATCTCGCCGGCCGGGAGCTGGGCCAGCATGGCGTCCACCGACGGCGTCTGCTCGACGCCGAACACCATCAGCCGCAACGGTACCGCCAGCTGCGGCATCTTCAGCCCATGATTTTTCAGGACCGTCTTCATCAGCGCGCCGATGCCCTCGCGGTCGCCCGCCACCGCCGGCAGCCCCGCCATGAATTCGGCCACGGCCGGCCTCACGGCATCGGTCAGCTTCTGGGCCAGCACGGCCGCATCCGGGGCAGGTGGCGCGAAGAAATGGGCCACCCAGTCGGTCAGCACCACCCAGGTGGGCGAACGGTCCTTCCAGAGCGCACACATCGCCGCCAGCCGGTCGTCCGGCACGGGCTGGCCACCCAAAACCGCCGGCACACCGCGTGCCTGCAGGCGCCTGCCGACCTCCGCCGCCAGTTCGGCATCGGGCAACGCCTTCAGGTACCGCTGGTTCACCCAGCGGAACTTGTCGAAATCGAGCTGTGCCGGCGACACCGACAGGTGCGAACCATCGAACCATTCGATGAGCTGCTCGCGCGAGAAAAGCTCATCGTCCCCATGGCTCCAGCCCAGCCGGGCCAGATAGTTGATGATGGCATCGGGCAGGACGCCCTCTTCCTGGTACTGCAGAACCGACACCGCCCCATGCCGCTTGGACAGCTTCTGCCCGTCCGGCCCGTTGATCATCGGCAGGTGGCTGCTAGACCGGGGCTCAGCCCCCAGACGCGCGCAGGATGTTGATCTGCCGCGGTGTGTTGTTGACGTGGTCATCGCCGCGGATGACGTGCGTGATGCCCATGTCCAGATCGTCCACCACCACACAGAAGTTGTAGGTGGGCGTGCCGTCCGAGCGGGCAATGACCAGATCGTCCAGCTCGGCATTGCCGATGCTGATGGTGCCCTTGACCATGTCGTCCCAGCTCACCACGCCGTCGTCCGGGTTGCGAAAGCGCACCACCGAGCTTCACGCCGGCCGGCGGCGTCCGGCCGAGTAGCGTTCTCGGGCGCCAGCGGCCATCGTAGCGCGGCTTCGCCCTGGGCACGCTGCGCCTCGCGCATCTCTTCCAGCTCTCGGGCGTGCACAGCAATGGTAGGCACGGCCATCGGCCAGCATCTCGCCGATCAGCGCACGATAGCGGTCCATCCGGCTGCATCTGGTAGAACGGCCCTCGTCTCCTTTCAGGCCCAGCCAGGCCAGCGCCTTCCAGAATGGCGGCCACCGCCTCGGGGTGGAGCGTTCCACATCGGTGTCCTCGATGCGCAGCACATAGTCGCCACCGAAGTGCCGGGCAAAGGCCCAGGCATCGAGGCCGTGCGCACCCCCGCCAATGTGCAGGAAACCGGTGGGCTGGGTGCAAAAGCGGGCGCACCCGGCCAGCGGGTGTAGCAGGAGCAGTCACGATGTTCGCAGGTATGAAAAACGGCTGGGAGATACGGACCCTTGGGGCGCGGATACGACCATGCCCCCTCGCAGCGCCGGAAACGGCGCCAGAGGCAGAGGTAGCGCCACCCGCCCGCTTCAACCATGCTGGCAGAAACGGGCACGGGCCACTGGCCCCGCAGACAGCATCCGCATGGCGGATACCTGCCGGTACCTCCCGACGGAATGGCCGGCCGATGGTAGAACAAAAACCGCCACCAAACTCGCCCCCGGGTTTGACGAACGGCTATTTTTCCCGTTATATACTGCTGGCTTACCGGATGCGGGCACACCACGCAGGCATGGCTTGCGGCAGCCGAACTTCCTTCCGGGCGGTTAGCTCAGCGGTAGAGCACTGCTCACACGGCAGGGGTCACTGGTTCGAACCCAGTATCGCCCACCAATTCAAAAAGCAGCCCAGGCACATGCCCCGGCTGCTTTTTTTCATTTCTGTATCCGACGTTCATTCCTGGCTGATGTGCCGCCACCGCAGAGGAAGTCGCCTTCCTGCAGACACCGGGCAGCGCTTTTCCAGGATTTGTTCGTCCCCACGCTGGCACACGGCCATGTGCGCTTGCCGGTCATGGCCACTATCGGCTACATCTGTGGTGGCCAGCACGATGCTGGTCTCGGTGGCCTTGACGCCGGGCATGGCACGGACGCTGCCGATGAGCTGTTCGAAGGCCTCCAGGTTTTTCCAGCCGCAGCTCGGCCACGAGATCCCAGTGGCCATTCACCGAATGCAGCGTGACCACGGCCACATGGCCACGCAGCATGCGCATCACCGCCTCCTCGCGGTTGCTCTCCACCGCCACACTCATGATGGCGCGGATCTGCTGCGCATCCTCCTCGGGGCGCAGCCGCAGCGTGTAGCCGACGATCACCCCGTCCTGCTCCAGCGCGCTGCAATGTGGTCTGCACCGTGGCCCGCGCCACCTGCAGCTTCTTCGCCAGCGCCACCACCGGCATGCGTGCGTTCTCGCGCAGCAGGGCGATCAGCTGCCTGTCCAGATCGTTCATGCCGTTATCGTCTCCATTCGGGATATCCCTGAGCACCGGGGCGTGCCATTCATTCTGCCTGCATATACCATCCACAATGTACATAAAAGCGGTATTACTGACAACAAAGCCACTTCAAACTGGCAGCCCTCGCTGGAACAATCACGCCTTCCCGGAGGCCGCCCTGCCCGTGGCAGACCCCTCCCTTTCGATGCACTGCTGCGGCCGGCCCAGCACCGCGCAGCATCCTCACCCGGAGCCCGAACATGACCCGTTTCATCGATGTGCCCACGATGTCGAAACTGGTGTACGACATCGGCGTACGCTTCATCGGCGAACGCCGACACCATCCGTGACGACTTCCGGCAGTGGCCGGATTTCGACAAATCCGCCCGCGTGGCCAACGACTCGGATATCGGCGTCATCGAACTGATGCCCGTCTCCAACGCCGAACGCTACGCCTTCAAGTACGTCAACGGCCACCCCAACAACTACCAGAAGGGCATGCCCACCGTCATGGCCTTCGGCGTGCTGGCCGATGTCGACACCGGCTACCCCGTGCTGTTGTCCGAGCGACCGTGGCCACGGCACTGCGCACCTGTGCCACCTCGCTGATGGTCGCCCGTGCACCGGCCCGTCCCGACTCGAAAGGCGCATGGCTCCCGATCGGCAACGGCGCTCAGAGCGAGTTCCGCGGCACGGCTTTCCACGCCCATCCTCGGCATAAATGAAATCGCCGTCTACGATGTCGATCCGGCCGCCACCGAAAAAGTTCATCCGCAACATGGCGGAGTACACGTCGCTGAAAATCATCCGCTGCAACTCCACGGCCGAGGCCGTGCGGGGGGCGGACATCGTCACCACCGTCACTGCCGACAAGACCTACGCCACCATCATCACCCCCGACATGTCTCGAACCGGGCATGCACATCAACGGCGTGGGTGGCGACTGCCCCGGCAAGACCGAGCTGCACGCCGACGTGATGAAGGCCGGCCGCATCTTCGTCGAGTACGAGCCGCAGACCCGCATCGAGGGCGACATCCAGCAGCTGCCCGCCGACCACCCCACGGTGGACCTCTGGAAGGTGCTGGCCGGCATCGAGGAAGGCCGGCAGAGCCCCGAGCAGATCACCATCTTCGACTCGGTCGGCTTTGCACTGGAAGACTACTCGGTGCTGCGCTACGTCTACCAGCAGGCCCTGCTGCGCGGCGTCGGTGTGGACATCGAACTGGTGCCCGACAGCGACGATCCCAGGACCTGTTCCGCCACACCCGGGTGGTGGCCTAGCGGGCCCGCATGCGCCGCGCCGCCTGACACGCGCGCTCCGATATCGTGGAGGTTGCAAGGCTGCACGGCGGAAAAAACCCGAACACCGGAACGAACACTGCGGTATGCTTCTGCACCACCTGAACGACCCGGACACGGGCGGCAGACCGACACCCGCATCCTGTGTCCGCGTCACCGCGCCTGCCCCGTCCGGAACCGCCCGGCTGCCTGAAACGACAGGCGGCCGGCATCGCACCGGCGCGGACGGGTCATCACGCCCGCCCCGGCGGACGCTTTCAACCCCGGGAAGGATCGGCAGTCCACCTTCCGCAGCGTCATGCCACATGACAGGACGCACGGCCATGAGCCAGAACCAGACAATCAACGAGACACCCATCCCCTTTGCCTTTGCACTCATTCCCATGCCGCTCATGATCATCGTCATGGGGATCTGCGTCATCGTGCTCAGAGGCAGCCCCCACGTGCCGCTGCTCATCGGCACCGCCACGGCCGCCTTCATCGCCACACGCTTCGGCTACACCTGGAACTACATCGAGGAAGCCTGCTACGCCGGCATCAAGATGGCCCTGCCCGCCATCCTGATCATCATCATGATCGGCCTCACCATCGGCAGCTGGATCGGCGGCGGCATCGTGGCCACCATGGTGTACTACGGCCTGGAGCTGCTCTCGCCCTCGCTTTTCCTGTTCACCATCTGCGCCATCTGCTGCGTGGTCACACTGGCCATCGGCAGCTCCTGGGCCACCATGGGCACCATCGGCGTGGCTGCCATGGGCATCGGCCACAGCATCAACATCCCCGCCCCGATGGTGGCCGGCGCCGTCATCTCCGGCGCCTACTTCGGCGACAAGATGTCGCCGCTCTCCGACACCACCAACCTGGCCGCCGGCATCACCGGCACCGACCTGTTCGACCACATCAAGCATATGCTCTACACCACCATCCCGGGCCTTGTCATTGCCCTGGTGGCCTACTACGTGATGGGCATGCGGTTCTCCGGCGCCCATCTCGACGCCGGCAAGATCAACGAGGTGCTGGGCGTGCTGCAGAAGAGCTTCGTCATCTCGCCGTGGCTGCTGCTGGTCCCCTGTAGCCGTGATCGTGCTGATCGCCCGCAGGTGCCCGCCCTGCCCGCGCCGGCCGCCGGCATCCTGATGGGCTGGGCCTGCCACGTGGGTGCAGCACGGCCAGATCGACACCGCCGTCAAGACGCTGCAGGAAGGCTTCCAGCTCGACAGCGGCAACGCCATGGTGGATGAACTCTTCAACCGCGGCGGCATCGACGCCATGGATGGGTACCGTCCGCTCACCATCGTCGCCGCATGACCTTCGGTGGCGTCGTGGAAAAGACCAGCATGCTGCGCGCCCTGGTGGAAAAGATCCCGCACATGGCTCGCAACGCCGCCGGCCTGATCACCGCCACCATCGCTCGGCCATTCTCACCAACGCCACCACCTCCGAGCAGTACATCTCCATCCTGCTGCCCGGCCGCATGTACGTCGAGGCCTTTCCGCAAGATGCGGCTCAAGTCCCGCAACCTCCCGCGCCCTCGAGGACGGCGGCACCATCACCTCGGTGCTGGTACCCTGAACACCTGCGGCGTGTTCGCCTCGTCCATGCTGGGCGTCACCGCCTTCGAATACGGCCCCTACGCCATCCTCAACTACTCCATCCCCATCATTGCCATCACCATGGCCTTCCTGGGCATTGGCGTGCAGCGCATGAGCCCCGAAGAAGAAGCGGAAGTGGAACGCGAGGAGCGCAGCAGCCGCGAGGCTGGCAGCAGCAGCGGGCATCAGCCCGTAGCGGGCTGGACCTTCAGGGGTCAGGCGGGAAACACAGCCATCCCTGGACAGAACCCACGGGAAAGCCCGCAGGAAAGCACCCACCGATGCCCGGGGCATGCTTCCAGCCATGGAAGCATGCCCCTTTTCCTTTGGTGCACCCCGTCATTTGCGAAACACACGACCTTCGGGGGACGCACAACAGATACCCCCGGTGCCGGCAAACCGTTAGACTTGGGCGATGTTCAGCCGTCACCATTCGCCATGTCCCGCAGCATCCACCCCGAACGCCACTACAGCAGCCGCAACAACTGGCTTCGCGCCGGCGTGCTCGGTGCCAACGATGGCCTCATCTCCACGTCTGCCCTGCTGATGGGACTGACCGGCGCCAGCACGGGCCGTGGCGCCCTGGTCATCGCGGGTCTCTCGGCGCTGGTGGCCGGTGCCCCTCCATGGCGGCGGGCGATTCTGTCTCCGTCTCCAGCCAGGCCGACACCGAGCGTGCCGACCTCGACAGGGAACGCCGAGCTGGACCACAACCCCGAGGCTGAACTGGGCAGAGCTGGCTCAGCATCTAGCGAAAAAGCCGCGGCCTCGACCCCGCACTGGCCCGGCAGGTGGCCGAGGCACTCACCCGGCACAACGATCTGGAAGCCCACGCCCGCGACGCAGAGATCGGCCTGAGCGAGACCATCGACACCAACCCGCTGCAGGCCGCCCGCCTCTGCACTGGCCTTCATCTGCGGCGCCATCGTGCCGGTGCTGGTGGTCTTCGCCACGCCCGACCACGCCCTGCTGCCGGCCCCTGTGCATCAGCACGCTAGCAGGACTGGCCGGGCTGGGCTGGCTGTCGGCACGTCTCGGTGGCGCACTGGCCGGCCGCGCCGTACTCCGGCTGCTGCTCTGGGGCATCGTGGCGCTGGGGGTCAGCTATCTGGCAGGCGAAGGGGCTGCAGGTCTGAACTGAGTGCCCGCCATCTGGCCGGGCAAGCCACTGCAGGCACTACCTGTAGGTGAGCCACCTGACGGCGAATACCGCAGCCTGTTTCGCTGAATACCCTGGCAGCAGACACCGGGACAAGTATTTTTTGCCCACCGCCAGGAATGCAAGCGGGCTAGCCGCCAGAGCGGTGCCCCGGAACAACCCGAAATCAGTCTTCATCGTCTTCGGTGTACAGCCCGTCATCCCTCGTCGCCATACACCCTCATCGGCATCCACCCGGTGCACTAATGCCCCGCTTCGGCCAGCTGCTGCACCAGCACACGGCCTGCCGGTGACAGCGACGCCAGCACGTGCGCATCGATATGCCCGGCCGCGCAGATGCGGCGCGCATCCTCCACCGAATCCACCGGGCCAGTCGTGCGCGTTGGCAAACAGCTGCGCACCGCCATCCGCACACCGCCGCCAGGCCATCCGCGAATACGGGTGCCGCTGCCACTAACACACCGTCGGCCACCGTCTCGGCCACCGATTCGGTGCTGCCCTGCCCGGCGACGGCGACTGGCCGGCCGCCACCCGGTAGCCGGAGATGAACCGGCCAAACCACGCCGCAAAAGCGCTCCGGATCGTCCATCTTCAGCCGCTGCATCGTGGCTCAGGCGCGATCCAGCGCAAACCGGTCGATCTCGTACGGATCGGCCGCCACCTGCGCATCCGGATCGTCGTAACGCACCGATTCGTCGGCATCGAAAGTCAGCACGTCGATGTAGTCTTCCAGCAGCCCGATGCCGACGGTGCCCGGAAACCCACCGAAATCGTCAGACAGGCATTCACCGCCACTCTACGATGCGGCACGCCCGGCGGCAGATACAGCATGTCGCCCGATTCAGCACTCCAGTCGCAGTCCGGATCGAAAGTGCTGCAGCAGCCGCAGCGGCACATCGTCACGGTAGCGCGTATCCGGATTGGGCTTGCTGTCGATCATCCAGCGGCGCTGGCCCACGCCCTGCACCAGAAACACATCGTAGTTGTCGATGCGCCCCTCACGTTGCCGCCGGGGCCGCAAAAGCTCACCATCACATCGTCCATCCGCCAGGCCGGCAGAAGCGGAAGTGATCCAGCAGCCGCGCACATCGGCGTCCCACTTGTCCACGTCCTGCACCAGCAGCGTCCAGTCATGGTCCGGCATGCGGGAAACTCCGCCTCATCGAACGGCCCCGTGCGCAGCGTCCAGGTGTCCGTGGCCGGATCGTGACTGGCCAGCCGCCCCAGCGCCCCTCCTCACACGACAGCCCGGCCAGATCCTCCGGCTGAATGGGCGATTCGAAGTCCGGAAAGGCATTGCGGATCAGCACCGACGCCTGCCAGCAATCACGCAGAAAGCTCGCCTGGTGGCATGCCGAGCGGCCACGGCCCCCGGCAGCATTGATTTTCGGAGCGGCGGCAACGACGGGAAGCAGTCTGCGTCATCGGTGTGAACCCTGAATGAAGGGGTGCCCCACCATGGTCCACCACCCAGAATGTGGAAGAACAGCCCGGCCGGCCTCCCCCGCAGGCAGGGGACCATTCTGCAAAAAGCCTGCGAGCGCTTTTGAACCCAGGATTGCAGAGTGTCCCAGGGAACATCCGGCCGGAATGCCCGGAAAACGGTTTGAAAACGTTTCATTTAGAACGTGTCAGGACTTGTTCATCCACTTCAGGGCACAGCCAGCACACGCATGCACACCCGAAGGGGGCTCACCACGCAAGACGCCGCACTACGACGAAATTCTTTACACATCACGCGGCACATAGATTTGCGGTTGTAAAAACACATTGCTCCGTCGAAATATGGCGTCACACAAATCATTGTCCCTCATCGGGAAAACAACGACCTTCATGCAACGGTTTGCGTACTGCTGGCTGCTTTGCGTACAAGACTATTCATGTACGGGCGCATGCCGTGGACGTTCGTATTCACCAGACAACGAAATGGACAGCCAATGGTAACCACTTGCAATCCGTACCGCTGATACGCTGCGGTCTACGTACCGCGCAGGGCCGGTTCAGTCACCCGGCTGGAGTCCCCCGGCCCGACAACACGAGCTGGAGACCATCGGTCTTATCTACTCACTCGACTGGTGAGCAGGGCGCGGTGTTCAGAGCCACCGCCGCCTGGGGCACCGCACCCGAGCGCCCCGTCGTCCGGGCTGCGTGGCGGACCGGCTCCACGATGGGGCCGAACGGCATGGAGCGGCCTCACTGCACGATGAAGCGAGGCTGCATGATGGCGCCAGATTTCGCGATGGGCCGGACCGCAAGGATGGTGCCAGGCTCCACGACAAGGCCAGAGCCATGCGACAGAGGGCCGGCTGCACGCCAGGCCGGGGCGCGCGGCTATCATAACGGTCTGCCGATGCAACCCGGACCGCCCGCACCACGCACCATGACAGCCCCTTTCCCGCCAGCCGTACCCTGATCGCCTATTTTTGTTTCGTTCACCGGCAGCACCCAGAGCGTGGCCAGACTGCTGCAGAAACAGACTGGCGCCACCCCTGATGGCCGTCGAGCGTCCCGCCGACTACGCCCCAGGCCTCGACGAGGACGACAGCCCCGAACCGCTGGAGCCAGACCAGATCGACTGGCGCCCATGACCCTCATCTTCTCCTGGGCTTTCCCATCTGGACCAACCAGATTCCCGCCACCATGGAAGCCTGGATCCGCGACAACGCGGCCGCCCTCGCCGGCAAGACACTGGCCCCGTTCTGCACCCACAGCGGCGTCGGCCCCGGCGAAGCATTCGACACCCTGAAGACCAGCCCCCGGCGCCACCCTCCCGCTGCCACCGCGTCATTTCTGCTGGGCGGCGTCGAGGAAGACGGCGTGCTCTACCCGCTCGAAGACGAGCAGCTCGAAGCGGCCGGGCGCGAACTGCAGGCCTGGGCCACGCCCTCGTGAAAGGCTGAGCGCGCATCATGACCAAGGAAGTCATCATCCTGATCGGCATCAACCCGGCTACCGAAACCGTGGCCCGGCACCTGGGCACCGACCGCCAGCTGGTGCTGGCAGACCTGCTGTTCGACAGCCCGGCACCCGCAGCCGTCGCCACGGATCCCGCCACGGGAAGCGCTGAAGGCACCACGTCTGCCGCCAGCACCCCCGGCCGCACTCGGCCACGGCCCCGGCAGAGACCGCCCCGCGCCCGGCCGAAGCCCTCGCCAGTGCTCCGCCGCGCCGGCCTGAAGTCGCGCAGCACGAAAGTGGACCTGAACAGTGCCGAATCGGTACAGGGCCTGATCGCCTTTGCCGAACGCCTCGGGCACGCCCCGTGGCGCCTTCCCGATGGATGGCGCACCGGGGCCGCCGCACCTGTGGCCGCCATCGACCTCGCCGCCACCGTCACTGCTCCTGCAGGCGCCGCCGCCGCTGCCACGGGTTCCGGCCATGCCGCTGGCCACCAGTGCAGCTGCCGGCCCATGCTGCCGCCCGGCCTCCAGCACGGCAGGCACAGCCCCGGGAACGGCATCCGCCCCCGGAAACGCGCGCCCGCGGGCGCCAGCCCGGGCACAGGAACCGGTTCCGCACCTTCGGTGGCCGGCACCCGCGCAGGTACCCCGGCCGTCACATCAGGCGCTGGCGTCCTCCTCCCCTGGCAGGCAGTCTTGCCCCCACTGCCAGCCCCAGCAACGGCCACAGCAACCGCTGCAGCCGGCACAGCCGGTGCTGCTGGTGCCGCCGCCGTAGCTCCCCACCACCACATCCGCGTCCGCAGCCACCACCCCGGCCCCCTGCCCACGGGGCTCACCGCCGTCAGCAGGCGCTCATCGTCTGCTTCTCGCCCACCGGCAACACCGAGACCGTGGCGTGGATGATCCAGAAATACACCAACGCCGACGTGGCCGACCCTCAAGCCGCTGATGCTCATCCGCGCGACTACAAGAACGCGATGGAACAGGTGCAGCTGGAGAACCAGCTGGGCTACCCGCCCAAGCTCGCGCCGCTTCTGACACCGACATCAGCCCCTACCCGCTGATCTTCATCGGCTTCGCGTCTGGGACGCGCAGCTTCCCCACCGGTCAAGACCTGGCTCAAGAACAGCAATCTGGCCGGCAAGACGCTCGTGCCCTTCACCACCCACGCGGGCGGTGGCGCCGGCGAAAGCTTTGTCCAGATCGGCCAGCTCTGCCCGGACAGCACCGTACTGCCCGGCCTCACCCTCATCGGCAACCCGACGACAACAGCAGCACCAACGCCATCCGCGCCGTGCGCGCGGCCGGAGGCCGAGAAGCAGGTGCAACAATGGCTGGCACAACATCCTGAGCCTGAGTCGGGCCGTGGCCTCCTGCCCGGCGTTTCCTGGGCAGATCACGCCGCAGTCGCATGGCCAGTCCACGACCGCGGTACTGGAACCCGCGCGACAGCCCGCATCCCGTACCGAGCCCCACTGCCTCCTGCACTAACCGCACAGCGGCGACGCGCCCGAACCAGAGCTGCTGCTCAATCCGCAGGCCACCCCTGCCACGACCAGTACGCCCAGCCCCGCTGCACCCCGCAAACAGCCGCCTGCCCAGCCTCCCCGGTATGCCAGTCGATGCCGCATTCCGGCACACTCACCTGTGTCGCTATTCGCCAATACCCACTTTCATAATGGCGGTGGGCGCGTTGCCTCCACCATCAATTTCCCTTGTTTTTGTAAAAGTTTGCCGTCAAAACGTCGCTTCGACTACACCACTACCGATTTTGGTGATTTGTTGTAAAAACATCGTCACAATGTAGCCGTTCTGTTAGCCGCCTGCGGGCGTCTCCAGGCTCTTCACTCCGCAAGGTCGCTCCTTCAGACGCACATCAACGATCAGAGGATGCAGTACCCGCGAAACGCAGCCAACCCCGTCTCGCTCGCCGCCAGCAATCGCGGCCCCTGCTGGCTTCCCCTTCCTGCCTGGCAGTCGCAGGCGCAGGAAGTCACCGTCCACAGCCGAAACTGGGGGCTTTGCCCCCAGAGCGCCGATACAGCCACCGCAGGCCCCGGACAACACGGCAGGATGCGGCAGCCAGGCACCCTGCCTCGCGGGAAACCACGGCCTCAAACGCCGCCACCAGTCTGGGCGGTAGCCAGCACCAGCCACTCGCTAGGGCAAACTCAGGTCTGCGACGCATCTGGGCACGGATGCAGCCCATTTCCAGCCACGGCGCACGGGCCGACGTACCGGCACGCGCGCGCGCCAGTAAGCCCACCTAATAACCAGGGCCGTCAGGTGGCCGTTCCGTGGTCGCAGGTCATGCCCGGCGGCATTGCCCCTGAACGGTACGGGCCACGCCAGCCAGCAGCTCGAGCAGCAGAACCAGCTCGGACGGCAACCGGGCTGCATACCCGAGCCACGACCATCAGGGATACCCGCGACACCAGTATCGGCCTGCAGCAGGTCCGCACCGAAATCGGCTATACCCGCCGTCCGGGCCGCTGGACAACCTCAAAGTTTGGGCCCGGCTGGCACACCGTCCATTGGACAATCGTCCTTCAACATCCTGGAATACCGGTGCCCTCGGCAGCACCTGGTTCCGCTGTCGCCATTCGGCGGCCCGCAGGCTGCCGACGAGCTGGTTCTCAAACAGGGTGAGCGCATCGCCTTCGACCAGGTCATCCAGGACTGGAAACACTCGGTGCCGGTCCGCAAACAATGTCCGAAGCTGATGGTGTTGCGTGCGGCGAACGGCCCGACCAGTTCCGGGTCTGCCTCACACACAAACACCATTCTGTTCATCAGCGCTGAGCTGCAACGTCTGGCAGGTTCTCGGCAGTCGCGCGCGCCGTCCACAGCTCCCTGCTCGTACGTCGGCTTCACTTCGACATTGCCGACAGCAAACACGCAACGCTACCTGCGTTATCAGTGCAGGCGGCGACAACCGAAAACCACAAGCCCCACTTTCATCGCGACATCGCCCAAGACCGAATTCGGACCGATTCCAGCCTTCCGGCTTCTCATGTCCATCAGTCCAGTGCGCATTTGCACATTGCATCACGTATCAACAGGAGAACGCATGGTTCCCTCCTCCCATCCAGGCCTGATTACTCTCACCGCAGGCACACTGCTTCGCTGATCCCATGCAGTGGATCCGCACAGGTAAGCATCCCGACACCCGCCTCATCAACCGCTTCCGCAGCTGTTACTTTCTCGTCAGACGCGGCAGGCAGTGGTTCCCGCTTTACAGAACAGAATACCCACACTGACAATGCGCGTTGAATCCGCGCTGAGCGAAGTTTCTGCTGGAGCATTGCTAGGCACATGGAAGCACCACAACCATGGGATACCGTCCGAGGCTAACACGCGATCGTTCCGAGACGTATCATGCCATCGACCGCAGCTCGATATCCAGCAGGTGGCGTGCGCGCCGATGTACTGGCGCGAGCGTTACAGCGCCACCACAGACAACGATCGTGGGCGACATACAGATTGCGGTTCTATGGTCACAGGCCATGCCGGAGGCCATCCAATAGGGGAGCGCAGTACCGACCGGGCAGTTCTAGAACAGGACCAGGTACAAGGAAAACTGCAGTCTATCCAGCTTATCTCTGCAGCCTCCCTGGCCTCGGTACGGCTACCGTACCGTACTGAGGTCATGGAACGCCCTTTCGGGCAATCTTGGATCAACTGAAGTGGGCTAAGCTCAGGGACGCCACTACTTGCCATTGACGGATGAGCAGCTGTCAGAGTAACAGAGATAAGACATCACCTGCGTCGGGGACTTTCAAGAAAACACCTTTGACATGTTTTTCAAGACAGAGACACTGCATGATTCCTCAGGCAGGGAGACCAAATTCCGCTTCAATCAGGTGTTGGTCCTGACCTGAAACCCGACGACAGCAGGCTGCGTCACACTTCAGATGCTGCCGCCGGGTGGTGAGCAACGAGAAACCAGTTTCCTTGGTCTGTTTATCGTAGCCAGCCACGCTTGCTGTGGCAGCAACCTCGACATGCACGTCTGGCAGGTTTCCGGCACGACCATTGGCGTCGTCCGCAACCATTGAGTATGTAGGACCGCTACATGGTCAGTTCAAGGAAGAAGGGGGAAAACCGCTACTGGCGCTGTGTCGTCTGATGCCGGCAGCTCACGTTCAGCCGCCATGCCCCCACTGCGGGCATGCGCAAAGCTCACTTCAGCGGCCGGTGCCAGCATCCTTACTTGCTGCACCCCCGGCCGTTCGGCCAGCTGCTTTCGTCAGCGCTGCACGTTTTGCGGGCGAGGCCACATCCAGAAACTCCGCCGCCCCATACAGCTCACCCAGCACCAGCCGCCCATGCTCACGGCCAGATGGCCACGTCGGCCACCGAACAACCGCTTTCGCAGATGAATCATCCTGCGGCCGGCCAGATGCCCGTCCAGCAGGTCTCAGCTGGCGCCGTCTCCGCATGGCAAACGGTTGATCGGGTACTGAACTTCCGGGTGCATAGGCACAGAAATGTCGAAGCTGCCGCCCAGATACGGCCCTCGCGCTGCCCACTCGCACAGAACAGCCACGACAGGCACTCCGCCCGGGCAGCTCTCGAGGCCGAGCAGGAACCGGCCGAACTTCTCGGCCAGATACACCAGACCGCCCCCGACTCTCGAACACATTCACCGGATCGTCACCGACTGCGTCCACCAGTGCCGGAATCTTCGAATTGGGATTCACCGCCACGAAGCCCGACCCGAACTGGTCGCCCTTGCCGACGATGGTCTACAGATCGTGGTAGGTCGCCCTCACCCCGCTTCGAGCAGCTCCTCGAACATGATCGACCTTCTGGCCATTGCGTATGCGCGAATGGCAGCTGAAAGCGCCGGTCACCACCGGCAGCGTTCGTTTGCGCCTGCCGTCGGCTGGTTGACCGGACGCGTACTTGCCCATTGACTTGTCCCAGACCACACGGTAGGTGGTGTAAGAGATGCACTCATCACGCTTCTCCCCGAACTGAAAATGGCACGCCGGGCACCTTGACAGTGGCATGCCCACAAATGTATAGAACACCCGGCCTCCGTGCAGGAGACCATGGGCAGCTTCCTTTGCGGGAAGCCGGCAAAGGGCAAAACGCCGGCCATTCACATTCGCCCGTCATTGTAGAGTTCCCAGCATTGTGCCGCACGCGCCCGCCCCACACCCAGCCCGCCATGGACCATGCACCATGCCGGCCCTCTGCTATGACCGTCGTCGCTCACTCCCCGATCTCACCGATCCCGCCCCCGGGATCCACCACCCTGGCCCTCCCAGCCACTGTCCCAGAATGGCCCCGTCCCCTCACACAACAGGAGAAACCCCATGAATGCTGCACCATGCTGCGCGTCGGCGAGACCTCGACCGTTCCATCCGCGTGCCCTACACCGAAGTCCTCGGCATGAGCTCGCTGCGCAAGTCCGAAACCCTGAATACAGGTACACGCCGTCTTCCTGGGCTACGGTGGCGGCAATCCTGACCCTTCAGGCCGAGCTGGAACTCACCCACAACCAGCACCACCATCACGAGATGGGCACCGCTCATGGTCATTATCGCCATCGGCGTCCCTGATGCCTACGCCGCCTGTGAACGCATCCGGGTTGCCGGCGGCAACGTCACCCGTGAACCGGGGCCCGGTCAAGGGCGGCACCACCGTCATCGCCTCTCTGTCACCGACCCCGACGGCTACAAGGTCGAACTCATCCAGCGTGCCGATGACATCGGGGCTGGCACCGCTGCGGTAGTACCGGTTATCCCGCCATCGGAAGACGGCTCGCTGGCTACGCGCCGCGGAGAGTTGGCACAATTTCGCGGTCATGTGTCGTCAGCCGAAAGCGGATGTCCACGACCTCCGTCGTGGCCGGCAAAAAACGGGCGTTTATGAACTTTTTTGCCCTGCGGGCAAAAAGGTTCTACGGCTACCGCGAAATCGCCGCAGTGGCGTCTGCCCGCGGCGCTCATCACCTGGACGACGCCCTCCAGCAGGAAGAAGAGCAACGGCAGCAGGCTCCCCAAGGTCAGAACCCAAGCCTCCCAGCTTGTCAAAAGCGCCGGGGGAGCGATGCAGTGCTGCGACTTCGCGGTAGCCGTGAACATCTTCCTGACGGGCGGGCGTAGCCCGGCTGTCGGAAAATAGCATGAGAAGCTTGCTGACCACGACGCAGGTCGGGCAACAAAACCATTGAGCGTTGAGCAGCAATCGCATACCGGTCCCCTCGGCGCGTGCCACAACGAAGCCATCTTCCGTGCAGAAGCCCTCCCGGCAAAGCCCTCTCCCAAAAGCCCCTTCCTCACACCAGGCAAGCCACGAACGGAGGGTTTCGTATCGCGCCCCCACACAGCCGCAGCATCACCCACCTTCGTCAGCGTCACCCCCGTCCAGCCGAACAGCAGCGTCAGCACCAGACTCATGTAACAGAACACCGCGAACGGGCACATAGGTGCCAGACCGGCACCCCAGCACATTGAAGATGAACACCCCCGCACACACTCCACGGTTCACAGCGGTTGATCACCGTCCCCGCATCCTCCAGCGAACGCGACAGATTGCGCGGATGCAGCCTCAACTGCTCATAGACCGGCTTGAAGGTCTCGCCCGTCAGCAAGAATGCTCAGATACTGCTCTCGCCGATCCAGCGTAGCCCACCCCACGGCCGTGGCCGCCGCGCTGAAGGTGGCGCGTCCCGCCGTCGTCAGGAAGCTGCGCACCCGGTCCAGCAGCGCCGGAATCACCCCAGCGCAAAACAGCGCAGCCCGCCAGCTCAACCCCAGAATCACACGATGGTGCTGGTGAAGAACATGCTCTGGATGCGCGACAGCAGCTTCGCAATATCCCCCAGCTTTCCGGGAAGGACGGCCCCGCAAAGAACCACGTCCCCAGCTCCGTCGGAGCTCGGCGCCGCCTGGTGCAGGTGGGTGATGGCCGTGTGCCAGGAAGATCGTGGCCATCAGCGACACGATGGCATTGACCTTTGCGCAGCGCCAGCGCCAGCAGCAGCACGGAAGGGCAGTATCGACGCCATGGATCAGCGCCCCGACGTTTTCCAGCCGGTCCTGAATCGCGGCGTCGCCTGAAATCAGGTCATGCGCCGCCACATCCGGCAGCGCCCGCAGACAGACCGCCGCACCGATCAGCGAGGCCGGTACCGTGGTGTACATCATGTGCGGGATGTGATCGAGACAGATCGATGCCCACGATGAAAGCCGCAATGCCGGTCGTGTCGGAAATGGGCGACATCTTGTCCCCGAACAGAAGGCGCCGGACTCTACGCACCGGCCGTCATCGCCATGTCACGCGTGGAAGGCGCCATGCCGCGAAGGCCGCGCGCCACCGTATGGCACAGGTGGTCAGGCTGCTGCCCAGCGAAATGCCGGATCAGCGAACTGAGCAGCGGTCGAGAACAGGCGGCCTGGCGAGATTCGCGCCAGAGCCGTAGTACATCAGCGTCAGGATGGCCCCGCTGATCGCCACATGCCGTCTTACCAGCAGCCCGATGCCGAAGAAAAACAGACACAGCGCCCCCATGCTGCACGGCCGACACCATCAGTGAGCTGCATGTCGTTGTACGAGACGCCCGGCCGAGGCCCATACACCAGCAGTAAGGCGAGAGATCGCGGCCACCAGACGGCCACGTGCGGCACCCATTCCAGCGCGATGATGACGTAGCCCATCAGAAGCGCCACGATGATGATGGCCACGAGCGCCTCCCGGCGGCATATCCAGCGCAGGGGTTTGACGCTGAACATGGTGATGATTGAGCTCCTGTCGTTGTGCAGTGAAACAGCGAAAAGCAGCCGGTCCTGCAACCAGCGGACGGGTCCGGCTCGTCCGGGCATCGCACATGCGTCGGCGTCATGCCGGAAATATTGGGCGAGACGCTCGCGCAACTGCTGAACATCCATAGCTCACAGCCATGACAAACGCAGCAGCTTAAACTGTGGAATAGCATCGGAAAAGCGGCCCGGCACGGGACCTCCAGTGCCTCCGGCGCCCGGCCTGTGCCACGCACGAAGCCGGCACAACGCAGCACGGCGTACGACCACGGCGGCTGCCTGCGGGACTCACGGGCAGGGCTGCCAGCGTCCGGTCAGTGCGGACGCAGACAGGCTGGAACAGCCACCGCAACGGACCACCATGACGGCACGCCCAAAAGCCCCTTCCGGAGCATGCGGACTACCCTGAAACCGGTGCGCGGGCTGCGCGGAAACGTGCTGCTGGCATTGCCGGATGCCGCGCCCTGGCACCCATGGTGCTGAATCCCGCACCACGAGCCGCACTCCGTACACCGGAAGGTTTGGGCGCCGTGATGATCTCATGCCGAGCTGCCACCCGAGAGAAATCGTCGCGGACTCCCGGCATCTCTGCCTGCTCACCGCCTGCGCGAAGCACTGTCACCGCATCCCGCCGGCATGCGGAAAGCCCTCTGGAACAGGCACCGGGCACCATCCTCACCACGCAGCATGCACCAGCCCCGGCGGCCACCCTGCCTGTCGGCCGGCTACCTCACTATCACGCTCACCGGGCACCGACGCTCCCGGTTTCCAGCAGCGCCGTTACCTGCCCGCCCGCCCCGGTCAAAAACCCCGATGCCCCGTCGCACATGGTTGCGTGTATTAATATGAATGAACGCATTCGTGCTGGCTCCGCACGAATGGCGCTGAAACTGGAAGGTGCGCCTCTAAGCGCGGACGGCAGAGCACCCGGCCATTCCATCCAGGTCCGCACCGGCACAGCCGGTTATGTTCAATCCCAGGAGGCAGCACTGCGTGCGCAATACAAGTCCGTTGACGGCTTTCACGAACATGGTCAAGCGGCGCGATCCGCACCAGACCGAATTTCTGCAGGCCGTAATACGGGAGGTGATGGACAGCCTCCTGGCCGTTCCTGCGAGACCAACCTCGCTATTCCAGCCAGGGCCTGCTCCGAGCGCCTGGTCGAACCTCGAGCGCGCCATCCAGTCTCGCGTGTGGCCTGGGTGGGACGAGTCAGCCTGTCCAGGTCAACCGCGCCTGGCGCGTGCTGCACAGCCCGCCATCGGCTCTACAGCGGCGGCCTGCGCTTCCACCCGTCCGTCAATCTGGGCATCCTGCAGTTCCTGCCTTCGAGCGGACAGACTTCAAGAACGCCCTCGCCACGCTGCCCATGGGCGGCGGCAAGTAAGTGGCGGTCCGACCTTTCGACCCCAAGGGCAAGAGCGGACGTGAGGTGATGCGCTTCTGCCAGGCCCTGATGATGGAACTCTACCGTCATTATCGGCTCTCGACACGACGACGTGCCCGCCGGCGACGCATCGGCGTGGGCGGCCGCGAGGTGGGCTTTCCTGAACGGCATGTACGGGCGCTAGCGCCAACCTGAGACCGGCAGCGCGCGTTCACCGGCAAGCATGTCGTTTGGCGGCGGCACTGATCCGTCTGGGAGGCGCACCACATGGCGTGGCATTGTACTTCGCCCTGCAAATGCTCCGAGGCGTCAATCAGGACTTCAAAACCAGCGCGCAGCCCGGTCGGCTCGGGCAACGGCCCAGTATGCGGCGCTCAGTACGCTGGAGCTGGGTGCTCGCGTGCTGCCTGGCATGTCCGACTCCGAAGGCACGCAATACTCGATCCATGAAGCCGGCATCAACCGCGAACCGCTCGACGCCATTTTCCACCTGGAAGAACGAAAAACGGGGACGCCTGTCCTGAACTGGCTGCCGAGCGTGGCCTGAAAGTTCGAGAAGGCGCACCTTCGTGGCACGTGCCGTGGACATTGCCCTGCTCGCGCGCGCAGAGACGAGCTGAACGCCGAAGACGCTGGAAGACGCGCTGGTGGCCAACGGCGTGCAGGCCGTGGCCGAAGGTGCCAATACGCCGACCGCGCTGGATGCGGTGGAAATCTTCCCTGAAGAAGGCCCGCGCTCTACGCGCTGCGGGCAAGGCCAGCAACGCGCCGGCGGTGACGGCCGTTTCAGGTCTGGAAATGAGTTTCAGAACGCCCATGCGCCTGTCCCGGTCCGGGCCGAGGAAGGCGGGACCAGCGCCTGCACGGGCATCGCGTCAGCATCACGACAACTGCGTGCGCTACGGCAAAGCGCAGCGACAGCGGCAGCATCAACTACGTGGCCGGCGCCAACATCGCCGGCTTCGTGAAAGTGGCCGACGCCATGCTGCAGCAGGGCGTGTGCGGCCTGCCGGAAAGACAGACCATCGGTCAGTCTTTCCCCGCTCCTGAGCAAACGCGGCACATCACAGAATGTCCGGGCGTTTTTCTTCTTTAACGTAAGTTACCCTATCTGCGGTTGACAGTACACCTCACGTGCCCGGTGTGCCGGGGCCGAGCTTCTCTGGGCCACGTCATTCGCAGGCACCGGTCGGTCGCCTGATGGCACCTTGCTCTCGCAGGCGAAACCGATCCATTCAACCAGTACAGGAATGAGCAGCAGATGAAATCGAGGTAAGGCGAACGTCGGGGACTTTTCAATGATCTCGGGCTGGCGTCCGAGAAGCATCAGATCGCCTCACTCTACATAAGAAATCAAACAGCAGCCAGGACTTCAGAGGAGCGCATCATGTACGGGGAATGCTCTACTATTTGGAGGACTCGTTCTGTGTAGTATCTTCTCTTACAAGAACCATACGCTCCCGAGTTCAGCAAGGGTACCGATTCGAGGCGAAAGGCAGGCGTGCTCGGTTGAGGATTTCAAGCATCACATCAATTCAGGCATCTGTCCGACATCCGCGACGACGCCCGGCTGTCTACCTTGAACGAGCTATCGCACTGGCGAAGTAGAACAGTGCAGAACCGCTCGAAACAACGCTGTTGGATTGCCCGGACGCTTCGTCGTTGCTGCCTGGACCGTACATTCGTCCTGATTCCAATCGCGCGCTGACGGCGCATTTCTTTCAATGCTCCAGAAAGGGAACCGTCATGCTGAAAAACTGGGTCTTCGCGGATCGGTGTGGGTGCAATCGGGCGTTTTCGGGTAGCACGGGGGCAGGAAGCAGCGTGACCTTGAGCCTCAGATAGTCCTCATCCCGGTATCCATATGCTAGACCAACCCGGATCTTGTTGTTCAGCCCCTCCACCATCCCCAGGCTGACCTTGTTCTCGGAATTCGGCAGTAGGCGGCTAATGCTGTCCAGTGCCGCTCTATCATTTCGGCAAACTTTCGGTACGGTTCAGACACTGCATCGCAGAGCTCTGTTCCAGCGCTCGAAGAACGCCTGGCACGCGCTCGGTTCTGTGGCTCCTGACTGCCCCAAACGACTCATGCCTTCAGCAGGTAGGCGTGTTCATGCGCCGATTGGCTGCCAGCAGCTTCTTGTTTTGCCGTCCCTCAATGTCAGGTTCTCCCGTGCCAGCAGCGTATAGCGCTGCCCTTGATCCGACCGTCGCCCTTGCAGACGCTTGCATGCGCTCGTCGCGCCTGATAGATCGAGGCGCCTTCCGGAGATGCGCATGATGTGGAACTTGTCGAACGATCGCTGCGTTGGGGGCCTTGTCGCACCGCGTTTGCGACGGGCGCCCCATGTCGATCACCACAAGCTCGATGCCGCTCCTTGCTCCCCAGCTGGGCGAACTGCTCACATCGGCTTGCGTGCGTCGTTGCCGCCCATCCATCGGTCTGCCCTGGTCCAGATCACTGACCACCACGCGATAGTCATGCCCCTTTCAGCCGCTGTCATCGATGCCTATCGCTCTGGAGCCTGAGCCGACCGGCGACGAACCTGTTCCTGCATGCAGCTTCGACAGATCCTTCACCGTGTGTCGATGAAGCCGCTCCAGCTCTGCCACGGCCTTGTTGCTCATGCTCGTGATGCACAACCTGCCGACATGCAGCGCAAAGCGCTCGGTATAGCGTGGTTCTGCGCCAGCCAGTCAAACCGTTCTACATACTGCCGCACTGAACACCATGCCCGCCAACGTTCGAACTCCAGGTACACCGCCAGCCTGCCTGCAGATCCACACGGCACCTCCGCTGGTCGTAACGCCCCCGGCAGCGCTGCCCGCAATTTGAGCAAATAGCCGTTTTCGGCGTCTCAGCACAAACTCTCGCCCAGGGTCCCCGAAGATTCCTTCAACCTCGCCGATGCCACGAAGCCGAGGAACGGATAAGTTCCTCAGACTGCGACCTGTTTTCATGCACAGCACCTCGATCGGTATGATGCGATACGACATCATCATCTGTGCTGTAAGATCGCCGATTTCAGGCGTCAAACGCCAATTTGCTCCCCACATCTCACCACACTGATCCGCGAGGCCCAAAAACTGTGGTGTAACGCAGTGGTTGCGGATGTCAACAAGGCCGTGAATTCTATGCCGACGTGCTGGGCTTCCAGCATGTGATGGAGTGTTCCGATGGGGTCAGGAAGTTCTCTTCCAGCAGCATGACCGCAACAAAGGTTCAGATACGCGCACTGATCAAAGTTTCGGCGATATCGAGCTTATGCTGCAGGAACCTTAAAGAGCCTGCTTGAGAACATTACTGCCTTGCAGTTCCGCCGACATCAGCAACAGTGCCGTGCGCTGTATTTCAAGGTCGACGATTTGGTCACGCTCGCTGATCGACTGAAAACGCAATGTGATTGTCCGCGACTTGCACGATACCTTCTACGGCATGAAGGAAATCTACGTCAGGATCTCCAAGCGGATACGATGCTTGGGTTCGCGCAACGCGCAGCGGCTTTGATCAAAGCGATTCTGCATCAACCGCAGACGGTTTGCTTTTAATGTGGAGATCGTTCAAGAGGCCTTGCCGGAAGGCCGCGGCGACTGGTGGCCAAGTCCGTCAAACCTGCAGTTGCGGAAAAAGGGCTTTGATTGGATCGCTAGGGCGCTCACAGAACCAGGTCTGTGAATGTCGGTAATCGCCCTGCAAAATCCTGAATCCCCGATTTGGTTCGCGTTGCAGGCAAGACGGCCAACTCTGACACCGTATCCCCTGTCGGCATGTTCGCGGCCTGCCAGCGCCCTGCCCGCGCCCGCGACAGGCGCCGCGGGCGGGACGTCACTGCGGCGATTTCACGGTGACAAGCGTGAACGACTTTCTGACAGGCGGGCGCGCTGATTGTCGGAAAGCAGCTTTTAGCGCTGAAGGTTTGCCGCTGACCACGACGCGGGTCGTGAGCAGCAAAAAGCTTCAGGTGAGCTGTATGAGCCGCAGGACGTACCGGTCCGCGGCGCGCGCACTGGCAGCGTCACTTGCGGCAACGAAGAACGCGCCATCAGAGACTCGAAGCTCGCCGATGACCGACACACCTGCCGTGCATCCCCAGCGCCAGACCATACTCGTTCGCGCTCGACGTATAGTAGGTCCGGTCCGTCAGGTTTCTTCACGTTGAACGAAGCGCACCTCGGTCCATGATCGCCGTATCGTACGTGGCAAAACGGGTCTGCCACCGTGGTCGACGGCAGCCAGAACGAGTTAACGCGCGCGAATCTCGGACGCCGGCCGCGTAGCGGCACGCGCCCCCACCCGGCAGCTGGTCACCGCCCAGCAGCTCACCACGTTGTACACAGCACCCGCCCGACGCCGTCACCCGCGCCACGTTCCACAGCCGGTTTGCCCGTGATACCGATCCACGCGTGGTCTTCGCATCCAGCACCGCCAGACCGCCGATGGTGCTCCAGCGCGAGTCTATCTCGCCCGCCACATCCAGCTCCAGCCCGCGCGGGCAGGCCGCCCCCGACGTCCGCCACTGCAGTCGCCCGGCGACGCTGTTGAAACTCGCGACACCTACACGCGCATGCTGGATGTCCGGAACAACGCCAGCGACCCCGTCAGCCCGCCCGCATCTCGTACTTTGGCACCGATCTCCCACGACTTGCCCGTTTGGGCTTCACGCTGGAATCGATCAGACCACTGGAGTGTGGCGCAATGGTCGAAATAGGGCTTGAGCGACGACGTGTAGCTGGCATACAGCGACGAATGCGGCGTGAGCTTGTACACCAGCCCCAGACGCGGCAGCCACTTGCTGTCATCGGTATCGGTATTGCGCTGGAACGGACGGCCCCGGCCGGCAATCTGCGTCCAGTGCAGATAGCGGATGCCCGCCGTCAGGATCCACTGGTCATTCAGATGCACGGCATCTGGAAGAACAGCGACTCGGTTGTGCAGTTGATCGCGCTGGTCGCTGTCGCTGGCCACCACATTGGTGCCGGGCGCCACCAGACCATAGACCGGATTCAGATAATTGAAATTGCTGCTGGCCGTGCCGCGGATCATGTCGGCGCGGTAGATCTTGCGGTATTCCGCATCCATGCCCACCTGCACGTCGTGCTGCATGCCCAGCAGCTGGGTGCTGCCGTCGATGTAGGCCGTGCCATGGCTGTCGGTGCTCAGCGCGCCTTTCGTGCCATCGGCGCGGCGACGCAGTGTGTGGGCCGAGGTGTTGATGCCCATCACGCGCAGCTGGTCGGCATCGTAGGTTTCGCGGTTGTAGCTCAGGCTCACGTGGCCCGACCAGCCCGGCACGATGTGATGGTCCAGCGAGAACTGCGCCAGATGGCTCTTGCCCTTCATCTGGTTCATCGGCTCGTCCAGACGGCGGTTGGCAGGCACGTCCAGCGGGTGCCTTGGTGTCCGGATTCAGCACGGTACCGCGGTCGAACGGCGCATCGTAGTCGCGAAAACTCATACCAGAACACAGCCCGCGTGTCCTTGCCATACCAGGCCACCGACGCGCAACCAGCAGATCCTGCGCTTGCCGAAGTTGCGCCAGTAGTCCTCGTTGACGCAGTCGGCCACCAGGCGCAGGCCAGGCCCGTATCGGCAATCGGGCCGGTGGTGTCGAAGGTCACGCCACCACCCGTGCGCGGCCATGGGCATAGGTGGAGGCCGTCAGCCCCAGTGACGAGCGTGCTCTTGAGGCTGCGGCTTCTCGCTCGACCACGTTGACCGCCGCCGCGGATCCATGATGCCGCCAGAACATCGACGACTTTGGCCCCTTCAGCACCACCACGCTTCTCGGCAGCGGCGTTCATGTTCCCTGCCTGCACCGCAAGCGGCATGCCGTTGTGCATGATGGAAACTCTATCGCGGTTGCCGCCGAAGCGCTTCATGATGGTGTCCTGCGCGCACCGGCCAGCGTGTTGCTCTGGGTGATGCCGCTCACGCTGAACAGCGCATCGTCCATGTGGCGCGCGCTGAGTCGCGCAGCACCCGGGCCGACACCGCATTGGTCACCTGCGCGTCTCGAGGACCGGCGTGAGCGACCGCAAGCGATGGAGGCATCCTGCACCGGCTGGTAGCTGCTCTCGTACTCGACCGGCACCGGTTCGGCACGGCCGACCACCACCACGGAGCCCAGTGCGGTGGCATCGTCATCGGCCAGGGAGGCATCGGCGGCCGATACGGACTGGTCGGCCTCCGGTGCTGCTGCAGCGCGCCGGCCGTTTCCCGTGCGGCGCCCCGGTACCTGTCGGCGGGCCGAAGGCCGCTTCCCCGCATTGGCCGGCATGGTGCGCCCTTCGCCACGGGCAGCCGCGGCATTCCGGCCGCCGCCGTTGCCCCCACGGCCTCTTTCACCTCACGGGCGGCCGGTCGGTCGCCGGGCGCACGGCCTCCCTCGGGGCTGTCTCGCCCGCGGCGTCATGACGGCGGACGCGGTCGCTGATGTCGTACACCGGTTCCCGGCCGACGGCGGCATCGTCGGCTCTGGTGTCACGCAACATCTGTCTCGATCTCCCAGGCAGAGGACTGGGCCAGCGCCGCCAGCGGCAGCGCAGCCATCGAGGGGCGGCACAGGCTGCGAGGAGCAAACGGGAAGGAAGGCGAGGAACCGCGTGAGGCCAACATGCGCTGATAAGTGCTGTCATTATAGGGCCCGTCAATACATCACGGCAACATCAATTCACCCTGCTGCCAGCTGGTGGTGTCCCGTGCGTGACGAAACGCGCCCAGGAGCGCCCGCTTTCCCGCACACGCCGGCGGCCCCATGCCATGCCTGCGTCACACCGCCATCAGAAGACACGTGCCCTGCCGGCATCGGGACGGCGCGTTACTGCCGCACTATCAGCCCGCAGATCCACCGTCGGCGCGGGAGGCACCGTTCCGGCCGGTTTACGGGCCTTCTGTTGCTCGTCATCAGAGGCCCGTTCCGGCGGCGCTGGCCTTCGAATTCTCATGCCGGCATCAGGAGGCCCGCTCCGTCTGGCACCGGCCTGCGTGGATTTCTGTCGGCATCCGCCTTCAGGTCGAAGCAGAAGCCACTGTAGTGCTCGACGCTGTATTCCGGCTTGCCGATGATGGGCATGCGCTTGCCCAGATTTCGCCACTGGTCGCAGCGCTGCAGCCCTGGGGCCTGCACGGCCTCGATGAACGGCTCGCGGGCCTCGACCCGGTAGCCACAGTAGGCCCGATGCCGATGCTGTTGAGGTGAAAAAGGCGTGCCGGTCGTAATGGGTGTGGTGTTGATGATGATGCGCCGCGGCTTTCGTTTCGAAACCGGCCAGGATGTCGGGCAGCGACCGGTCCAGATACTGCGCCCCCGGAGGCATACAGCACTTCGCAGCCATCGGCGTCGGCCAGCTGGTCGGAAAACTGCAGCTGCCCGTCAACGCCGCGCACCGTGGCAGCGCCGTCCTTCCGCCGCCACGGCGGGCATGTCGATCACCAGCCAGCGCAGGTTTTCGGGGTAGTCGATGAACGGCTGGAACGCAAAATATTTGATGCCCACCGCACCGCCGATGTCGGCCACGCGGGTCGAGCCGCGATAGACGGCGTCGGCCATCCAGAACAGCGCCGGATGATCGTAGTCGTCGAGCTGCAGGCGCTCCAGGTAGACTGGGCCGACGCCGTGTTGTCGTAGCTGGTGCCGTGTCCCGGCGCACTGGCCACGGCTTTCTCGAACTGTCGAACACGCCCCTTGAACAGGTGGGCTGCGGGCATGCACGAACTGGTGCTTCAGGTGAGCCGTTCTGGCATGTCCCCATCGGGCCATGCTGGCTGATCCAGCGCTGGCTCTTCACCAGCCGCTGACGATGCTCATGTCGAATATCCACAAGGAAAGGAGGCGTGCTGTCCGTTGCCCGTCGTGCGGCCGCCACGCTGTCGATGCCACGCAGCTGCTGCACCATGCCCCGCCGACCTGCGCCGACGCCGGTCGGCGGGGATCAACCATTCGTGGTGCGGTTTCGAGAACCGGATCACCCCCACGGAACAGGCCAGCCGAACGGAGGCTGGCGGCTGCTCCAGCGGCTGCCTTCAACAGGCATACAACGCGCGCCCCCATTAATCTGCACGCTTTGAACGACCCGGCGCGGAGCATCTCCACCGCCGCGGAACACAGAGCGCCTGCAGCCCCCGGAGGCTGGCAGGAACGCCGCCGTTCCGGCGTTCTGGATGCTTCGGCGAACAGCAGGAACAGCGGCCTGCCGGACGGGCCTGCGCCATTCAGGATTTCTGGAGCACACCATGCACACCAATGACCGAGCACCGACATGCACTGGAACCGCCATGTTGGTCTGACCTCTACCGACCCGGAAGCGGCGGAGGATGGTATTGAGTTCGGGGCCGTGGCCGCCGATGGACGCAAATACCGTTTCCATCTGGAACTGAATGCCCTGAAGGCGCTCAATGCCGAGGCATTCTAGGATGATGACGTGATCGACAGATTTCCGCCCATCAAAAAGATATCGAACGTGTTGCAGGCCGTTTGGTGATGCTGAACGTGCGCGCCAACCCGATCGTGCTGAGCCGCCTGATGTTTGCAGAGTCTCCATGGCGCCGGCTGGGCGGCCGGATCTGAATGCGCGCCGGCGGTCGTAAATCCGTCGAAAATTCAGACGGCCATTCACCCCAACAATAGTGGGCAGGCGGCCGCGTGGCAAAGGGACCGTTCGGCCGCCGTGTCAGTGGAACTGCGTGCTGACCGATTCTGCCTCTTCGGGCATTTGCACGTGCACCAGCTCACCGCTGCGGTTGGGATAGAACGGTGAGGCGCAGTCTTGCAGAACTCGGGCTCCATCAGCGAATTCCAGACGCGGATGTCGTTGACGCCCACCTCCTGCAGGGTGCGGCGGATCTGCTGCACCGGTGAAGGATCGTCTGCATCCGACTCGGGGCCCAGCAGCGGCCAGACGACGCCCTGCACCACGTCATCGCTGTCGCCCAGCGAAAAACCGATGCGGTATTCGTCCACCTGCGTGTTGCCGCACGAGAGCCACCGAGAGCGCGAATGCGCGTGGGCTGGCGTCGAGGCTGTGCACGAGATAATTGACAGCCGCCTTCACGCCCCAGACGCGCACCAGCCGGTCGGACTCGCGCGCAGGTTGGCGTGATGGGCGTCGGGCAGCGAGTCGAAGCCGCAGCCCCGCGGCGGTGGTTCGATCAGCGGGCGGATACGGGTATTCCAGGCATCCAGGCAGTCCTGCCGGGAACGCTGCTCATCACCCGGGAGCTGCCAGCGAAAGATCGGCTGGTCGCCGCTGGCCACCACGCTGCCCAGCAGGAAGCGGGCGTCGGCCAGCATCTCGGGGCTTCGGGCATGGACCTGGGAGTCGGCACGCAGCGTGCTGCCGTTGGCCGTGGCCGTGGCCATGCGCCGGGTGAGCTTGCGCATGTCGGAAAAGTCGTGCGGCAGCTGGTCGAGGCTGTAGAGCCAGGACTGCATCTGGAACTTCACGCCGGGGCCAGCACCTCTTCCCTGCCAGATGCGCGACAGCTCGGCCGCCACCGGCGCCGGCGCAGCACACGGGCAGGTATGCTGAAGCGTGTCCAGGCCACGATGGGGGCGCTGACCATCAACCCGTACAGCGGCTCGGCCGGTTCGCTGCCGGCCGCCCGGCCACGCAGTGCCGAGGCGAATGCGCACCTCTTCGGCGGCGTGCTCCAGCGCCTCGAGCAGCGCGCCATAGGCCGTACCGTCCATCTGGTTGATGCGGTCGAGCGCGGCCAGAACGGCGCCTGCATGCCCGCCATCCAGCAGGCGCCCGAGCGCCTGCGCAAGCCTGGCCTCCCAGAACCGGGCTTCGGTGCGCGAGCCGCTCTGTGCGAGGCCGACGGCCCCCACGACGAGGCTCTCCACATCCGGCAGGGCCTGGGAAATCGCGCGCACGAACGCGGGACGAGAAGAAGATGCTGCTGGACATGCCGGCAGTGTAACGGAAAGTGGAGAGAAAAGTGTATCCGGAATCGGGCGTCAGGAACTCATTCGCCCGCGCGCTCGCCCCGCCAGCGCATGGTGGACTTGAACTGCTTTTCCAGGGCCAGCCCCTGCTCGTGCAGCTGCGCGCTCGGCATCGGCCGCCAGCCGGACCTTCAGCCCCTTCGGCGGCCAGCGCCCCCGGCATCGGCCACGGTGCCGGTTTCCTGTCTCGCGCTGCCGCCTCCGATATCGAAGGTCCCCTGCCCCGCGTCGAGGCCCAGATACACCTCGGCCAGCAGCTCCGAGTCGAGCAGCGCGCCGTGCAGCGTCCGGTGCTTGTTGGGGATCATCAGACGCTCGCACAGCGCATCGAGTTGTTGCGCTTGCCGGGGTAGCGCTCGCGCCATCGGCAACGAATCGGTGATGCCCGAGACGTGCGACGCAAAGGTACTCCAGGTCCAGCCGGGCCAGTTCGGCATCCAGAAAGCCGTGTCAAAGGCGCGTTGTGGATGATGATCCGGCACCGCGGCAGAAATCCAGAAAACTGGCCCGGCGATCTCTGCGCAAAGGTGGGCTTGTCGCGCGCGTCGTCCCAGTCATGCCATGCACGGCGGCTGCCCCCTCGTCCACCTCCCGCTCGGGTTGATGTGAGGTGCAGGTTGTTGCGGGTGATGCGCCGGTTGACCATCTCCCACGCAGCCGATCTCGATGATGCGGTGCCTGCCGGCATCCAGGCCGGTCGTTTCGGTATCGAGCACCACCTGGCGCTCGCGTATTCTTCAGTCATCCGTTCGTCTCTCCGCTCGGTTCCAGACACCGCCGCGCGCGCCTTCTGCAGGGCCGCCACGGCCAGGCGGTCGGCGCGTTCGTTGTTGACATTGCCCTGGTGACCCCGCACCCAGCGCACCGTCACCTGCCGGGCATCGACCACGGCAAACAGGCGCTTCCAGAGTTCGAGGTTGGCCACCGGTTCGTTCTTCGAGTTGCGGAATCCGCGCCGTTCCCAGCCGGCCCGCCACTCGCTGATGCCCCTTGAGCACGTACTGGCTGTCGGATACCAGCTCCACCGCCACCCCCTCGGGGGTGCGCAGCAGGCCCTCGATGGCGGCCGTGATCTCGGCAATCTGGTTGGTGCCGGGGCCGATGAAGCCATGATCGGCTGCCTGCTCGCTGCCATCCGGCGCAAACACCACCACCCCCCAGGCGGCAGGGCCCGGATTGGTCGGCGCACATGCGCCATCGGTGTAGGCAACCCATTTCGTCGTCATATGTCTTTTCAATCCCTGGAGCGTGATCAGAACTCGTGCATTACCGCGTTGGCCCCGGCCACGTGCCGGCCGGGCGCTGCGCAGGCAAGGCCGGCATTCTAGAGCGTGTTCCGGACGGATGCTCCCGGCACGACACCTCGCGGCTGGTGGCCGCGGGCATGGTGGCCGTTCGCGGCGACAGGCTCCGCCAGACGGGGCCCACCAGACGCATGCCCCGCACCCGCTTGACCGCCGTCATCAGGAAGAAGGCGCCGCAGACCGGCCACCAGCGGTCACCGCCCGTTCATCAGCCGCTGGCTGCGAGCCAGCCATTCCTGGCGCGCGATCGGCGGGGCATAGCCACCGTAGACCGTGCTGCCGCTCGAAGTCGAGCAGCCGGATCCAGTCACGTACCCGCAGCGGGCCGATGAAGGGCGCGTCATGCGGCATGAAGCCCCCAGCCAGCCGGGCGGGACATGCCGCAGCGCCCAGAGCGACCACGGATTGATGCCGGTCACCACCAGGTGCCCCTCCGGCCGCAGCACACGGTCCACCTCGCGCAGCAGCTGGTGCGGACAGCCGCCGGATTCCAGCTGGTGCGGCAGCACCACCAGATCCACCGACTGCGAGGCAAAGGGCAGCTCGCCGTGATGGGCCACCCGCAGGTCGGGCTGCCAGGCCGCATCCGGCGCCACCGGTTCACTGCCCTGCAGCACGCGAATCCGGTGCGGCATGCGGCTGGCCGCCAGCGCGTCGAGCGCCGGCATGCCCAGCTGCACCGCATAGTAGCCAAAGATGTCGTCGACGGTCCGCGCCAGCTGCGCAGCCTCCCACTGCAGCATAGCGTCCGGGCGGCGATGCCAGCCAGCGCGCCCAGGCCGCGTCACTGCCTTTACCATCGGGGGATTGCAGGGCAGCGTCTGCTGCCCGGTCCGGTCGTACCATGCGTTGCCGTCGTCGTGTGAAAGGGAGCCGGGAAACGTGTGCAGGGGCGTCAGGAGAACCCGCAGGATCCCGTCCCATGCCCCCGACGGCCCGTATCGTATGGACAGGCCCCCGGAGCGTGTCACGGCCCCGTTCGTTCCCGCTCCGGTCAGCGTGTGTAATGGAGGAACCCTAGTATGACCGATGTGACCGACATCCCGCACCTTCCCCGGACGCCCCCAGCAGCGCCAGAGCACGCCCAGGATGCAGACACCCTGTCCATCCGGCCCATTCCCGCAGGACAACTACATCTGGTGCATCGGCCGGGGACGCGACTTCATCGTGGTCGATCCCGGCGAGGCGCAGCCCGTGCTGAACGCACTCATGCCGGCCACGGCAGCAGCGAACCGGCCGGATGAGGCCGCCGCGCCACGCACAGGCACCACTGCCCCCCGGGCAAAAGGCCCTCCGCCGCAGGCAGAGGCGGCCACGCCCCAGACAAACGCCGGTCCGGCCGGCCCGTCTGCTCGCCATTCTCGTCACCCACCATCACCACGACCATGTCGGCGGCATTGCCGGCCTGCTCGCGCAGTGGCCGGATGCCCGTGTCATCGGCCCCGCCCACTGCATCCCGCTGGGCGTGAAGGAGGCCGTGGGCAACGGCGATACCTGCATTTTCCCCGCATTGGACCTGGACCTGCAGGTGATGGCCACGCCGGGCCACACCCAGGATCACCTGAGCTATTTCTGCCCGCCCCTGCCTGGCCACCCGCATCCGGCGTTGTTCTGTGGCGACACATTGTTTTCGGCAGGTTGCGGCCGTGTATTCGACGGAACGGTGGCGCAGCTCTTCCAGTCGCTGCAGCAGCTCCGGACCCTGCCGCCCGACACCCGCATCTGTGCGGCCCACGAATCACACGCTCACCAACCTGCATTTCGCCCTGGGTGCCGAGCCCGGCAACGACGCCATCCGCGAGCGCCTGGCCCACTGCCGCCAGTTGCGTGAAGACGGCCTGCCCACGCTGCCTTCCACGCTTTCCGGCGAGCTGCAGGTCAATCCCTTCCTGCGCGCTCACCTGCCCGCGCTGTCCCGTCACCTGCCCGCAGACCTGCAGCCGGAGCAGCCGATGCCTTCGGCGTCTTTGCCGCACTGCGCCGCTGGCGAGACGGTTTCAAACCGCCCGCCGCCCTGATCCGGATGCCCCGGCGCTTGCCCGGCGCCGGCACCACCGACCAGTGGACGGCAACATCCGAAGAAATGCCATCTCTGGTTTACCGATCCCGACAGGATCCATGTGCTATTGTGGGCCCGAAAGCACTCGCAGACTTTTGCAGAGGCTCCCCGAGCGTGGCATGGACGCCTGCCTGCGTCCCGCGCTGACCGTTCGTTTTTCATGTTTGCCCGGCAGAGGCCGGCATCGCTCGCCGCCGCCAGACCGGCAGCGAAGCCTCAAACCGGGGCTTTCAATGCCCGCCAGCGCAAAACCACAGGTAACGCACGTGCATCCCACACCCCGGCAGCCGGATGGCATGTCCCGCCTCCCCGATCACGCATCGGCCCTGCCAGCCCTCGCGCCATCTCCAGCTGGCCCGGCTGCTGGCCCAGGCCGGTCTGGTCCTGGAGTGCCGGCTGGCTGGCCGCCTGCTCCTCGGTATCGCCCAGCATGCCAGCGGCACCGCCTCCCGCAACGGCCAGCCGGCCATCAGCCAGCGACGCCGTGCGTGAACTGGACGCCGCGCAACTGGCCCAGGGGACGACGCCGGCACCGAGGTGGTGGTCAGCAACGACCTGTGGGGGCGCATCCGTGCCGCTTTGCCATGCCCGAGCTGGATTCCCCGCTGGTGGCCCGACACGAACAGTATTACCTCTCGCGCCCCGGATACACTGCAGCGCATGGTTCGGCCGGGGCTCGCGCTATCTACCATATCGTCGAGGAGGTCGAGCGCCGCGCTGCGACTGGCCCTGCCGCCCTTCGTCAGTGCTGAACCCCCACCGCCATGTCGTCGGCCAGGCAGCCGGCCTCTGGCAGTGTCCCCTCCCCGGCCGCCAGTACAACCTGAACCAGAACTGGTGGGTGGACAACCGCCGCGACGTGCAGCCTCACCCGTGCCGCGCTGGACACCTGCAGACCGTCTACGAAATGAACGGCGACGACTGGTTTCCTGGCGCTGGCCTCGTTACAGCTGGGGTGAAGGTGCCGTGCGCCGCGCCGTGAAGCCGCGAGCGGGCCGGCCGCCCGGCCGACTATGCCCACCTGCGCATGCCGGCCGAAACCCGCAGCTACGTGCAAGCTGCTGGCCATCAAGCATCGTGCGGAACGCCAGCCGGCAGGCCTGGCCCTGCCAGAGCTGCCCGACCAGCCCCTGCTTCGTCACGGTCAGGACCCGCCCGATCGACACGAAGCTGGCGGCGCAGTTTTGCCCGGCATGACCGAGGCCGGTTCCTCGGAACCCGGCACACAACCGCCCGGTCATCTCAGCCGCTGCCGCACCCTCAAGATTCCGGTCGACCGCATCAGACGGTTCAAGAGCCGGCGGCGGCCATGCGACAGAACAAGCCCTTCGTCACCTGGCAGCCCGTACACCATGCAGCGCGGCGAGAACCTGGCCGGGGTGGCCGGACGTGCCAGCCTGTCCGTCCCGGAACTGCTGCGCGCCAACGGCATCGCGCCGGGCACCTGCTGGCCGGTTCCCGGCTGCTGGTGCCGCAGAGCCATGCCGGTGACGACAACCTGGTCGAACAGTTCAACGGTCCCGCGCCTGTACCAGCGGGTCGATGCCGGCCCGCTGGTGCACCATGTGCGCCGCGGCGGACAGGGCGCCTCCATTGCACGCCGCTGCATGGCCTCACGCTGGCGAGCTGCGCAGCGCAGACCGCCGCATCACCCGGCTCAGGCCCGGCCAGACGCTGGTGGTGCGCCACTGGCAGCAGACCGTGCCTGGTGGCCGAGACGGTTTCCCGGCGGGTCATCAGCCGCCGGGCACCAGCCGCGGTCGTGGCCCATGCCCCGGCCTCCAGCAGTACGGTGACAGCGCGTTCAGCCGGCACAGCGGCTGCCGCCAGCCGCACCACCGCTGGTACGGCCAGCGCCCGGGCAGCGAGCATCCGCCTGGTCACCCTACGGCCATGCAGGCGCACGACGGCCCTATACGGCCCGCGCCGAAACCTCCGCCAGCCGGGTGGCGCGACAGATCACCACCCGCTCCAGCCGCCACGGCAGCACGCATCATGTGCTGCCCTCCGGGTCGCGGCAGGCGGGCACGGCCGTCGCAACCGGCACGACAGCCCGGCGTGCGGCAGCCAGCCATACGGCATCCCACCAGCGCGCGGAAAGCCGGCCCGTACCAGCGACGCAGGTGGCGGCGGCCGTTCATAGCGCCCATCCGGCGTGACCAGCCGGGTGAATCGCGGGCCTCACCCGCGTGAGCGCTTCCGGCAGTGCCGGCAGGACCCGTGCAAGGCCACCACCAGCAAGCGTGCCAGCCGCGCACACGCGCACCAGCAGCCTGCAGCAGGGCCGGCAAGGTGGCCTCGGCCCGCTGATCTTTCCCCTGTTGCAATCGTGACCCTGTTGCAAAAAGGCCGCATGTGCGGCCTTTTTGCGTCCGACTCGGAACCCACCAGGGCTCAGGCCGGCTGGCCCAGCAGAGATGCCCAGCGACGGCCAGCATCCAGCGGCGTGCTGTCGTCCGGCTACGTTGCGGGTGCGGTTAGCCACCTCCTCGATGGGCACGCTCGTGCACTCGTCACCCTTCAGGGCCACCATGCGGCCGAACTCGCCATTGGCCACCATTTTGTGCCATGTACCAGCCAAAGCGCGTGGCCAGCACCCGGTCGACACGGCGTCGGTGTGCCACCGCGCTGCACGATGCCCCAGCTGCGTGCTGCGCACCTCGCTCTCAGGTGTTCCTTGAGGCTGCTCGCGCGCAGTACGTTGGCCACGCCGCCCAGCCGGATCGGATCCGGGCTGTTCTCGAGTGCGCCTGCACGGTCATGCGGCCGTCGACCGGACGTGCCCCTTCGGCGATGCAGATGATGGTGTGGCCCTGCTTCTTCTCACGCTCCTTGCAGACGCGGATGACCTCCCACCTGCAGGTCGTACGGCCGCTCCGGAATCAGGATGATGTCGGCTCCACCGGCCAGACCGCTTCCAGCGCAATCCAGCCCGCGTAGCGTCCCATCGTTTCCAGCACCATCACGCGGCGCATGGCTGCGCGCGGTGGTTTCCAGCCGGGCCAGCGCCTCGGCCACGATCGACACGGCACTGTCGAGCCGAAGGTGCGGTCGGTGTACATCAGGTCGTTGTCGATGGTCTTGGGCACACCACCACCGGCAGCAGTGGAGCGGTTGGCGATGCTCATCGTACCGTCACCGCCGATGGCCACCGCGCATCCAGCCCCAGTTCCTTCACGCATTCCATCACGCTTCGGCGATACGTCCTCACCCTTCCAGGCAAAGGGGTTGGCGAAGTTGTGCGTACCCAGAATGGTGCCACCTCGTTGATGATGCCTGACACGGCGGGCATCCAGCGGACGGAGCGTCGCTCGATCATGCCCATGAAGCCGCGCTCGATGCCGGTGACCCGTGCACCGGTACGAAGCAGCGATTTGGTCACACCACGGATCACCGCGGTGAGCCCCGGACAGTCGCGCCGCCGGTCAGGACACCCACGTGAAGAGAAGAACTGGACATCGAGATTACCTCGCTGGTTGGAAGACAGGCCCGCGTCAGGAGACTCTGCCCCCGCGCGAGACCCTCTGCAAAAGTCTGCAGAGCGCTTTGGGCCAGGATCGGGATGAGCCAGAAGGCGCCATTTGTCGGCAATAGCGGGGCTGGTGCCGACAAACTCTTTCAACTGACTGGATCGCCCGAGCATGGAATCAAAAGTGCCGCAGGACTTTTACCGAAGAGTCGAGAAACGCAGGGGGTGAGTCTCGCGTGCGCTTGCGCGCGCGGTCCGGCACGCGCGTGCGCGTTAGCGTAAAGGTCACACCCGGCTGTCGAGCCGGTCGACGCGAAAACAGCAGTTCCATTCAGGAATCACATGAATGATGTGGGAAAGCGGCCAAAGTCTGGTCCATTCGTCCCGGGCCGTTCATTGGCGCATGTCATGGATGCGTTCGTCTTCCGGCCGCGCCAGCCGCCATGCCGCCTCCACCACCGAAGCCCGGCGCCGCTTCCGTTCGCTGGAGCATCATCCTCTCCCGTCAGCATGCGGGCCACCTGGGGCACCGCCGACCGCCATCCTGCGGTGCCAGCAGCAGAAACGCCAGGTGATCAGCGGTGGTGCCGTCGTGACCGTTCCCTGCTGCTGTCCCCGTTCCACAGCCCGGACCTTGTAACCGTAGTACGTGCGTCGCAGTGCCTCATCCGGGACCTCCCCTTCGAAGGACAGCCCTTCCCAGCGCATCAGCCGGCTCAGGGCCGGATGCGCCTCGTGTGTAGTCGAACACCCGGCCGGCATAGTCGCCCACATCCTCCACGGCAAAGCTCTCCACCGGAACCGCCTGCGCCACCTTGGCCAGCTCGCTGCGCAGCATGGCCGAGAACAGCCCGCGCTTGTCCCCGAAGTAGTTGTAGACCCGCTCCTTGTTCACGCCCGCCGTCCGGGCAATCCGGTCGATCGTCGCCCCGTCCGGACCCAGCCTGGCGAACTCGTCCACGGCTGCTTCCAGAATCCTGCGTTTGGTTCCCTCGGTATCCCAGGCCATCGTCTGTGTATCCGTCCTGATCCGTCCCTGGCGCGTGTCATGGGCTCATTCGCCCCGGCCATACCCGGGGCATGCGGGACGACATGGTTTGTGCGTGTGGCGGAAATCATACTAGAATGAACTCCAACGTTGCAGTTGGAATTTATTCAATCAGGAGGGCTGCATGTCCCGTGCTTTACGACCCGTCTCACCCCATCACCCCTGCCGCTTCCAGCACATCCTCCGCCCAGCGGGCGACACCTGCCGATATGCGGCACCTCCGCTGCCGACCGGACAATGCCTGACAGCGCCCCTCATCCTGCCGGCGGTGGCGTCATCACCCTGCTGGTGACGACGGCGCTGTTCGTCTCACCAGCTCTGCCTGGCCATCCCCCTACTGCCTCACGTGGCCAAAAGGCTTTTGGCAGTGCGCCTGCCGCCACCACGCTGGCACTGGCCGCGCCTTCAGCCTGGCCTATGCAGCAGGCTTTCTGCTCTGGGGGCCGGTGTCGGACCAGTACGGCCGGCGTCCGGTCATGCTGACGGGGCTTGCGGCACTGGCCATCACTACCCTGGCCTGCGCCTTCGTGCCTTCACTGCCCCTGGCTGGGCGGACTGCGCGTCACGCGAGGCTGGCTGCCGCCAGCTTCGCACCGGTGGCACTGGCCTATCTCATCGAGGCCACGCCGCCCCGTCTGCGCGCCACGGCCATTGGCGCCATGTCCACCGCCTTTCTGGTTGCCGGCATTTTCGGCCAGGTCCTGGCCGGCTGGATCGCCCTGCACGGGCACTGGTCGGGGTGTTCCTGGTCACAGGCGGCGCGCTGGCCATCGCGGCCCGCTCATCGCCCTGTTCGCCCGCGAACCCGGGCGTGCTGCCCTGCACGGTCATCTGGGCCACCGCTTCGCTGCCATGGCCCGGCTGCTGGCACGCCCCGCCATTCTGCTGCTCTCGTGCGCACATCATGCCCTGCTGCTGTCCTTCGTGGCCATGTACACGGCGCTCGGCCCGCATCAGCAGACACTGGGATGGACGGGAGCCGGGTGCTCCTGCTGCGTCTGGCCGGTCTGCCCTGATGTTCGTGGCGCTGCTGGCGGGCCACTGGCGCACGATCCGCATGTCCGGCGTGGCCTGCGCCGGCTTCATGCTGGCCGCCACCGGTGTTGCCCTGGAAGCAGCGCTGTCGCAGCACCTGCCGGGCATCGTCGCCGGCAGCCTGATCTTCGTCACCGGCGTGGCGCTGGCCATTCCGGCCGCGATCGTGCTGTACGGTACCCTCGCCGCTCCCCGATCGTGCCGCGGGCATGGCGCTGAACGGCTTCGTGCTGATTTCATCGGCGCCAGCATCGGGCCGGTGCTGGCCGGGCCGGGTAGCGGATTTCCGGCTGTTGCTGATGGGGCTGGCGGTTGTGCTGCTGGGTGCGGCAGGGGTGTGTGGTGTGCGAGGAGGCTGACGAGGAAAGCGAGCAAGCGCACGCATGATGACTCACCAGGAACATAGTCGTGGTACTCATTTGTCGAGCTCCCCCTTCTGGGCGTGCGGGACAAGGCGGCAGAGCCGCAGCGTGGGCTTACCCGGCACCGGGCCGGAACCAACGACCATCAGGCGGACAAAAGCAGATGACACTTGCCTGTTTCGTTTTATTTCGATTAGATCTGCGCCAACATATTCAGCAAGCGTGGGACAAGCCGCGGCTGCCTTCGACGACCTCACGCTGCCTTCGGAGGAAGAGATCGCCGTTGCACAAACAAGCGGCCGCGTTTGTCCGCCTGTCTGCAAACCCATGCCGAAACCCAGGAAATCAGAATCGCAGGACGACAGAGGAACATCGCTTCCGGTCCGTGTGCCGGTATCTGTACGTCTGCTCGTCGATGCGCTGACAGAAATCGGCAAGGGGGCAATGCCGTAACATCGTCACGATCCACGCCGAGATGACACCGGGAAGCTGCCGACCTGCTCAACGTCTCGCGCTATCTGGTCCAGCTTCTGGAAAAGGGCGAGAATCGTTCCACAAAACAGGGCACACACCGCCGTGTCCGGTATCGGGATATGGTTGATTACAAGAAGCGCACCGGACGACGCCCGTCACGCCGTTCTGGAAGAGCTGGCAGCCGAAGCCCAGAAACTCGGTTTGGGATGCTGAACAATGGAAGCACGCGATCCGATCCGCTCCCTGCATCACGCTTGCCAGCATCCGTGTTTTCGCCTTCAAGGAGGAAGCCGACGCATCCTGGCGAGACTATCAGGAAACCGGTCTGCACCTGACCGGGGAGGAAGTTCTGGACTGGCTCAGGAAAGCCTGGGCGCTGGATGCACCCGAGCTGCCCTCGCCTGCCACACGTGGGCACCCGCTGTTTCACGCCGCGGTCCACGAGGACACCCAGAACACATCGGGAAGCGGCCGGATCAATGCCCTCGATCCTGCACTCAACTCAGCCACCCGGTCATCCGGCTGCACGATCACCATATCGCCTTCCTTCAGTCCGTCCAGCACCTGCACGTGGGTGGCTGGACGCATCCAGTCTTCACGGGCGAAAGCCTGGCCCGCCATTTTCCACGCGATATACCGCACAACGCGGGCTGCCGGCCTGTGCCGCTGCGCAGCGCGTGACCCTGCGCCCTGTCCTGCAGCTCCATCCTGTGCTCCTTCCTGGCGCACCTGCAGCACCGTCAGTCTGGCTGACCTTTTCCGGCGCTAGCACCTGCAGCACCGTCAGTTCCCGCAGGCTGACCGTTTCCGGTGGCCTGCCCTGCAGCCCGCCGCCACGGTGCGCTAGCGCCCGATCAGACGCCCTGTTTCCTCCGCCACCTTGCGTGTGTCGATGAACAGCGCTGGCCGGCACCTGCAGTACGCGGTCCTCGTGGCGCAGCACGAGATTCCAGTTCCACCCGGTAGGCATCCCCCAGCGCCATCCACTGTTGGCGCGGGCTGTCGATGTCCAGGATCACGCGTGTGCGCTGCTCATCCACGCCCAGTGCCGACACCTTGGTGAAGCGCCCGGCTCCACCCGGGTCACATGCGCCTACGAGTTCGCCCAGCCCGCCCCAGCGCAGCAGAGCGTGCCGTCATGCCCGGCCGCACCTTCACGGCATCGGACGACAGCACCTCGGCCTCCACGCTTCCAGCTGGGCGGTGTCACCCATTTCCAGCAGCTGCTGGCCCCAGCGTGACGGGCACGGCGCTGTCCAGCGGGCGCTTGAGCACCACCGCCATCCACGGGCGCCAGCACCGCGATGGGTTTTTCGCGACGGGGACGATGCGGGTTCGGTTCTTCCGCTCGCGCCCGCCTTCACCGCCGCCTTGCCTGCGGGGCCAGCCTCTCCTGCCGGTGCCTCGGCATCCCCTTCCAGCAACGCCGCCTGGGCTGCAGCCACCTGCTGCTGGGCCGTCTGTGCATCGGCCGGGCAGCGGACCAGTTGGCGCGGGTGGAAGCGGCCCGCATCTGGGCATTTTTCCAGCGCCTCCTGCGAAATGGCATTGCCGTCACGCAGTTTTCGGGCACGCTTCAGCGCGCTGCTGGCCTGATCCAGCGCAGCCCGCGTGGCATTCACATGATGGCGTGCCGACTGGTACTTCTGCTCGGCCGCGGCCAGCTCGGGCGCAGCTGCGTGCGGCTGCGCGCATCCAGCAGAACCGGGCGAGGCCGGGTCGATCCAGGCCACCGTCTGGCCGGCCTACGGCATCGCCCGGCTGCAGGCCGATGCGCTGCAGGGTGCCGGCCACCGGCGCGGTGACCGAATACCGCGCCTTGAGCCTGGTCTTGCCCTCCTCGGAGAACTGTTCTTCCATCGGGCCGTAGCGGACCTGCGCACGCTGGCCAGCTGGGTGGGCTCGCGCAGTGCCAGCCAGGCCAGTGTACCCAGCACGCCAGCGACGATCAGACTGGTGACGATGGTTTTTCGGGCAGGCAGCTTCATGATGCAATGTTCACAAAAGAGGTCAGATTGAAAATGGGCGCCAGCCGGTGCCTGCCTCGCAGACAGGGAAGAATCCCGGCATGCCAGGGACAGCGCTCACGATCTCCGGCATGTCCATGTCCATGTCCGCGGTCGCTGCTTCGGGTCCGGGGCTGCAAATTCCAGCACCTGTGGAATCAGCGGTCCGGAGGGGAATCGTGAGGCCGAATGATTTCGTGGTGCCGGATGCATTCGTGATGCCGGATACGCTCGTGATACCGGATACGCTCGTGATACCGGATACGCTCGTGATGCCAAATGCGTTCGTAAGGCTGAATGATCCATGATGCGCCTCAGTCCCGCTCCTTCAGGGCCTCGATCATGTCCAGCCGGTTGACCAGCCGCAGCACCACGGCCATCGACACCAGCGTGGTGCACAGTGTCACCACCGTGGCCAGCGCGTAGGATTCGGGCGGGATCCGCAGGGGGATGCGATACAGGTCGCTCTGCAGGCCCTGCACCATCAGCCAGCCCAGCCCCCGGCCGCAGACGAAGCGACAGGGGGATGGACAACAGCACCAGCAGGCCGATCTCGCCCAGCAGGATGCGCGCCACCTCCCCCCGCGTGAAACGCAGCACCCGCAGGCTGGCCAGCTCGCGGGCCCGTTCGGCCAGCGTGATGCGGGCCGAGTTGTACACCACGCCGAAATTCACCATGATGCCCAGCAGCACGCCCATCATGGTGACCGGGCCGATGATGCGGTTGAGCATGTCGTAGAACGAGCTGCGTGGCATCCGCACGGACGCTGATGGCCGCCACATCGGGCCGGCGGTCCGGGGCCATCTTGACGCCCTGCAGCGCCCCCGGCGCCACATCCAGCACCGCGCCCTCAGCACATCACCCCTCGCCCAGCAGCCCGGTTCATGGCCGGTACGTCCATGTACAGCGTCACGCCGATCTGTTCGCGCGCCAGCGCCATCACCGGCAGCTGCAGCGTACGCCGCCGCCCCTGCAGCTCGATGCACCGACACCGTCTCACCCACCCCACGCCCAGGCTGTGCGGCCAGATAGTCGTTCATCACCACCCGTCATGGGGACGACCTGCTGCCGGAGACTGGCGTCCTCGAACGTCAGCGACAATACGTAGCCAT